>Ga0335398_10000150_pt1 | contig 108995 bp, 128 predicted proteins | sample BON03_FD_205742 | JGI IMG/M metagenome (GOLD analysis project Ga0335398, IMG submission 205742) | Freshwater microbial communities from Lake Bonney liftoff mats and glacier meltwater in Antarctica - BON-03 (spades assembly) (version 2) | ecosystem: Environmental > Aquatic > Freshwater > Ice >...
ACAATCCGATATCTCGCAAACAGACTACGACCTGTACTACAAAAACAATGTGGAAGGTATCTACCCCATTGATACTATTACTGAAAAACCCACCACCGACCACACCATATGGGGAACTGCTTCATCAAATGCAGGAGGACAATGTATTGCAAATATTTGTCCTGTGGGCGAACTGCAAAAATCAGGATGCTTCATTCCAAGTGTGGGTGCCACAGCACAATGCTATGCCCAAGACATCAGCGTGCAAACACCGCTCCAGACAACCCTCACTACATCGCCCGACCGCATCTTTGACGGAGGTCAGTGTATCGTGACATGGACATCGCAAGGAGCTGCATCATGTACTCTCAAAAAAACAGGAGGTGAGCAACTCTCAATATCACTCGGAGCACAAGCTGTACTCAATGTAAGAGAGTCATCAGTAGGAGTCGTACTCACATGTACTGCTCCAAATAGCGAAACCATCACCAAGAGTGCAACGTGTCGTGTGTTTGGAGACTTTAGTGAGAGGTAGGTTTCGTACTGAATAATATGAAAAGAATAAAATGAAAAACAATAGTAAGGCCTTTACCGTCATCGAACTCTTGGTTGTCATTGCAATTATCTCTCTCCTTTCAAGTATGATATATGCTTCTGTTTCAACTGCACGAGAAAAAGCAGCAGTAGCAAAGAGTCAGGTTCAAGGAAAAAATATTGAGAAAGGTATAGAAATCGCTCGAGATGTATTAATGGCGAGTAGTGCGTCTGTTACTGATACTCCCTATACGAATACATCCATAGAGACCCCTCTTTCAAGAAAACCAAAAATTGCCAAAGCAATCTACCAAAACCTTGAACCACTTAGTGAGTCAGCAGGTACTGGTCAAGCAGGAGGAGAAACAACACAGGTGGGTGATGCGGTTCCCCGAGTGCCCCGAGGTGTGAATACACCTGACACTAGTGTTGATGACGATGGTGACGAGTACTACTACTTTAGTAATGGGTTGTATTCGTGCTACGCTACAGAAGATTTCGGTTGCCTTCGACTACGCTGTGGAAATCCTTCTACAGACTTCGGAGCTCATTTAGCTGATGATTATGTTGTTGCTTTTAAAATAGATACAACAGATGCTCCTCCTGCACCTTTTGGCCCTGGTCCAACTCCAGAAAATACTCCAGGATATGATCCAGCTAATTTAGTAATGTATACTCAAGATAATGGAAATAGCTGGACGGGTTTACCATGGTTAGCAGGAATATATCCAAACAATCGAAGTGGTCCCTGGCAGTGCATATAGTTTTTGAAAGAAAGATATTAATCAAAATAGACCATAGAGCTTGCAATTTCTTTTAGATATATTATAGTAGCCCTACTTAGATTTTATATATACATGCCAACAATCAATCAACTTGTACGAAAAGGAAGAAGTAAACTTGGGAAAAAGCCAAAGGCTATTGCGCTTCACCGTGGTTTTAATTCGATTAAAAACAAACCAACAAAATACAGCTCGCCGTTCAAGCGAGGTGTGTGTACAAAGGTGACAACAAAAACTCCTCGTAAGCCTAACTCTGCGATTCGAAAGATTGCCCGAGTTCGACTTTCAAACGGACTTGAAGTAACTGCATATATTCCAGGAATGGGACACAACCTACAAGAGCATTCAGTGGTACTCTTGCGAGGTGGGCGTGTAAAGGATGTTAACATTCGATATACTGTTGTTCGAGGTGTACTCGACGCTGAAGGTGTAAAGAACCGAAAGAAGGGACGATCAATGTATGGAGCTAAAATGCCAAAAGGGGAATAGTCTGACAAGTTTAAAGAAAGAATAATTACTATATAAAAAGGGTGAACACACAAAAGTAATCCCGATTTAAAATATAAATCAAACACAATGCGACGACCAATAAAAAACAAACACATAATTAAAGCTGACGTCGAGTATAAGTCAGAGAAAGTTGAGAAATTCATTAACCATTTAATGCTTGATGGAAAGAAACACGCTGCACGAAAGGTAGTTTACGGAGCGCTTGAAAAAGTAAAGGCTCTTGCAGAAGTGGAGGACCCGATGGAGATATTTGACCTTGCACTCAAGAACGCCGCTCCTCAAATGGAGGTACGGTCACGACGAGTTGGAGGTGCAAACTACCAAGTTCCACGTGAGGTGCGACCCGAGCGACGAGCTTTCCTTGCAATGACATGGATTCTCAAAGCTGCTCGAGCAAAAAAAGGAAAGCCAATGGCTGACCTTCTCGCTCAAGAAATTTTTGAAGCAAGTAAAGGTGAAGGTGAAGCTGTGAAGAAAAAAGAAAATACTCACAAGATGGCAGACGCCAACAAAGCATTCGCTCACTTCGCTTGGTAATATCAAAAAACCATTTTATTGAAAACAAAAAAACGCCGTCGGCGTTTTTTTGTTTTCAAGCTTTACTTCTATTGATTTTTAAGTACAATACTGTCTACAAACCCATTTATTAATACTATATTTTATTTTTATATAAAATGTATAAGCAAACTATACTATGAGCCGAGATTACCCGTTAAATAAAGTTCGAAACTTTGGAATTATTGCCCACATTGATGCGGGAAAGACTACGACAACTGAGCGTATTCTTTTCTATACAGGTGTATCACATAAGATTGGAGAAGTGCACGATGGAGCTGCTGTTATGGATTGGATGGAGCAAGAACAAGAACGAGGTATTACTATTACTTCCGCTGCAACAACATGTTTTTGGAATCCAACATATACTGACGCAGATGCAGCTGATAACAAGCACCGATTCAATATTATTGACACGCCAGGCCACGTAGACTTTACTGTTGAGGTAGAGCGATCACTTAAAGTTCTCGACGGTGGTGTTGTGGTATTTGATGGAGTAGCCGGAGTAGAGCCACAATCTGAAACTGTATGGCGACAAGCTGATAAATACAGTGTTCCACGAATTTGCTTCATTAACAAAATTGACCGAACAGGTGCATCTTTTGAGCGTTCATACCAATCAATTCTTAATCGACTTACAAAGAATGCTGTACGAGTGCAGCTCCCAATAGGTTCAGAATCTGCACTGTCTGGTGTAGTTGACCTTGTGGCTATGAAGGCATATAAGTTTGAAGGAGAAATGGGAGCTCAAGTAGTAGAAATGGAAATTCCTGCAGACATGTTAGAAGAAGCTACAAAGTATCACGCTGAGCTTGTTGAAAAAGTTGTTGAGCACGACGACGATCTCATGAATGCATACCTTGAAGGAAATGAACCCTCATTCGATGACCTCAAAAAGACTCTTCGAAAGGCAGTAATCACAAATAAGCTTGTGCCAGTATTTACTGGTTCATCGCTTAAAAATACCGGTGTGCAACTTGTGCTCGATGGTGTTGTTGATTACCTCCCATCTCCACTTGATATTCCTGCAGTAACAGGACTAGACCCAAAAACAGGTGAAGAGATTAGTCGAGAAGCGAGTGACGATGCGCCTTTTTCAGCTCTTGCCTTCAAACTACAAACTGACCCGTTTATCGGACAGCTTACATTCTTCCGAGTTTATTCTGGAAAACTTACTGCCGGATCATATGTATATAACGCAACAACCGGAGAAAAAGAACGACTAAGTCGAATTGTACGAATGCATGCAAATGATCGTGAAGAAGTGGGAGAGGTATATGCTGGAGAGATCGCAGCCGCGGTAGGGCTTAAGAATACTCGAACATCAGACACTCTGTGTGATGAGTCTGACCCAATTGAACTTCATAGAATTGAATTCCCTGAACCCGTTATTTCACTTCGAATCGAACCTGCTACAAAACCTGACCAAGAAAAAATGGGAATGGCACTTCGAAAACTTTCTGACGAAGATCCAACTTTTCGAGTAACATCAGACCAAGAAACAAACGAAACTGTTATTTCAGGTATGGGTGAGCTTCATCTTGATGTACTTGTTGACCGACTGAAGCGAGAGTTCAAAGTGACTGCAAATGTTGGTAAGCCACAAGTTTCATACAAAGAAACTATTCAAATGGGTTCAGAGGCAGAGCATAAATACGCAAAGCAGTCAGGAGGTCGTGGACAATATGGACACGTAAAGATTCGAATTAAACCACTTGCTGAATCAGAAGTAAATCTTGAAAAAATTCCAAAAAACGTAAAACGAGAAGATCACTTTGAATTCACAAACTCTATCAAGGGAGGTGTTATTCCAACAGAATTTATTCCAGCAGTTGAAAAGGGAATTCGAGAAGCCATGGATCGCGGAGTTGTAGCTGGGTATAAAATGACAGACGTTGCAGTCGAACTCTATGACGGATCATTTCATGATGTTGACTCTTCTGAAGTAGCCTTTAAGCTCGCTGCGTCACATGCATTTCAAGATGCTGCTCGAAAGGCAAGCGCTGTACTTCTTGAGCCAATTATGAAAGTTGAAGTAGTAACACCTGATCAATTTATGGGTGACATTACTGGTAACTTAAGCTCAAAGCGAGGTCAAGTAGAAGGAATGGAAGAGCGTGGAGGGTTGCAGGTTATTAAAGCAACAGTGCCACTTTCAGAAATGTTTGGCTACACCACAACGCTTCGATCGATGACCGAAGGTCGTGCAACATCGACAATGGAATTTGATAGTTATGCTGTTGTTCCGACAAACGTTGCGAAGGATATAAAAGAGGCACGAGGAATTACTTCATAATCTTGTTCTAAATTTGATATGTTTTCTAAAATAAAAACACCCTTGGGTGTTTTTTTATTTTTTTTGCTATACTATAACTATGAAAATAAAGCCTCACACCAAAGCCTTTACTCTTATTGAACTCCTTGTTGTTGTTGCGGTGATTGGACTCCTCTCAAGTATTGTCTACGCATCAGTCTCAACTGCACGAGAAAAAGCAGTGGTCGCAAAAACAAGTCAGGAAATCAAACAATTACAAAATGCTTTCGAGCTCTCAGTTAATGATTCCGGTAGATACCCAGTTCAGATGAGTATTTCAGCAGGATCGCTCACACCAAGTTCATCAGTAGTACAAAATTCAATCGGAAAATACATAAACCCTATTCCAAAAGTAAGCCCAATTATTGGAGCAACCAGCGAAGAGGATAGAGAATATGTTTATATAAGTAATGGAAATCGTGCGATTGATGAAAATAATGTAGAATACTATTGTGATGGAAATGACCTGAGTCCCTATGAAATTTTTTATAAAAAGACCGTTGATGTCGGTTCTAATCAAGAAAAGCTGACATTAAATGACGGTAAATTGCTCAATGAAGATGGTAGGATTGTAGTACGACCATATTTTGGTAGTGCAGAACCTCTTTTTTGGCCAAGCAGCGCTAATATAGAGTCAAATATCATGATGAGTCCAGGCTTTACACAAGAATGTGGCTATAAGAGTGAAGTGTCATGTCAGGAAGAAAGCGATAGTGAAACTTGTTACGAAGCTGAAGATGGTGGATGGTGTTATAATCTCCTTCCGCCACCTCTCCCATATGATGACCAGGTCACTATTTCTAATTATGATGAAGCAGAAGCTGGTTACTATGTGTGTAATTAGTATAAAATTGCAAAACGCTCTTTTTCTGATATGACACTCCGCATAAGGCCAAAGACAAGAGACACGAGGAATTACTTCGTAATTATATTGACGTTTTTAAAAACGTATTTCCACTGAGTGTAACAAAAAATATATTAATCTGTTTTTTTTGATATACTAAAAGCATATGAAAACAAAAAATAATCTTGCAAGAAAATTTTACGATAGAGCATTCACGCTTATTGAACTAATTGTAGTTATTGCAATCGTTGCACTCCTATCAAGTATTACATACGCAAGTATGTCAGGAGCTCGTGAAAAAGCCGCTGTTACAAAATCAGCAAAAGATATTAAGCAAATCGAAATTGCAGTTGAGTTAGCTGCTTCATCTAACGATATGTCACGTTACCCCGTGCAGACAAGCATAAATACACTTCTCAATGACGAATCACCACTTTTTCAAAATCATCTTTCTAAATATTTAAGTGGCAGTACTCCGAAGGTAAGTAGGTTGCTTGGATTGGATAATGAAGAAGATCGTTCATATATCTACTTAAGTAATGGGGCTTCTGCGACTACTAGTGCTGGAGCAACATACTCGTGCGGTGGTCCTGAACAAGGCTACATTATATTGTACAAGAAAAAAGCAAAAATAAATTCTATGCGTTTTGATCAAATAGAAGGTGGTACTGTGGTCGTAGATGAAGATGGTAGAGTTGTTGCAACTGATTCAAATGCAAATACTATATATACATGGACAACGCCACCGCCACCCGGGCAGCCTTCAATTGGTGCGGCGCCTCCAGAAAAAACTAGCACTCAATATTCATCAAACCCTCCGGAATATTGCTCACAGACCAATTGCCCCAGTGGAGGTGGTGCTTGTTATGAAACCTTGAGTTGTGAAGATCTTGAGCAGGAGTATGGAGGAAATTGTTATCAACTGAATGGAAATAATTGCGTTACTCCACCTCCCGTTATCACAATTGAATATTATTTTACTTGGAGTCCAGGTACTGAAGATGCGGGCTACTATGTTTGTAAATAATTATAAAATATTTTGAGGATGATTTTTCTAAGTGTTGACTATCGTTATATTTTTGCTACTGTATTGCTTATAAGGCCAAAGACAAGAGGCAGCATAAGTGCAAAGCGGATATGATAAATAAACGCAATACACATATGCGCTAGGTCCTCTCGAGGTTCTATCAATATTTCTCTCGAATTATTGGCCTTTTATTAGGTCGATTTTTAATTTAAACAAACAGAATGGCACTTACAAAAACAAAAAAAGTAGAAATTCTTAATCGACTTGCAACTGCATCAAAGGCAGAATCTGTGGTATTCGTGAACTTTCACGGACTACCAGTATCAGATCAGTCTGACATGCGATCGCAACTACGAAAAGAAGGAGTATCGTACTTTGTGACACGAAAAACGCTATTAAAGAAAGCTTTCGCAGATGCTGGAATCCAAGGGGAAATGCCAGAGCTCGAAGGTGAAGCTGCAATTGCGTACGGAGATGATTTGATTGTCCCTGCTCGTGAAATACATGCGTACTCTAAAAAGTTAGGAGATTCATTCTCAATCGTTGGTGGAATTTTCGAAGGAAAGTTTATGAGCAAGGCAGAAATGCAAGAAATTGCACAAATCCCTGGAACAACACAGCTACGAGGAATGTTCGTGAATATTATTAACTCACCAATTCAAGGGTTCGTTATGGCCTTGGACGCAATTGCTCAAAAGCAAGAAGCATAATTAAACTCTCGCTAGAGAAAAATAATAAAAATACTATGTCAGAAGAAGAAACAAAAAAAGTTGAAGAAACAGTAGAAGAGGTATCAGCACCAACAGAAGCTGATGCAACAGAAGAAGTGGAAGTTCCAGCGAAGTTCAAGTCAATTGTTGATTCAATCGAATCAATGAGTGTGCTTGACCTCCATGAACTTGTAAAGCTTCTTGAAAAGAAGTTTGGAGTATCAGCTGTCGCAGCGGCAGCACCAGCAGCAGCTGGAGCAGAAGCAGCAGAAGAAAAGGATGACTTCACAGTACATCTTGCAGAAACCGGAGCACAAAAAATTGCAGTTATTAAGGTTATTAAGGAAGCATTCGCACTAGGACTTAAGGAAGCAAAAGACCTCGTTGACGCAGCTCCTACAGACCTGAAATCCGGAGTAAAGAAAGCAGAAGCAGAAGAACTTAAGGCAAAGCTTGAAGAAGCAGGAGCAAAGGTTGAATTGAAATAGTTTTCAAAAAAATCTCTTATAGATACTTTGTAAAAGTAAAAAATAAAAAAACACCCTTGGGTGTTTTTTTATTTTTTTTGCAATACTATAACTGTAAAAATAAAATACCGCACCCCTCACGCTAAAGCTTTCACGCTCATAGAAATAATGGTCACTATTTTTATTATTGCGATTATTGCAGGAGTTGTTATTGTTTCAGCACAAAAAGTTCGTTCAAAGAATAAAATAGGTGAACTTATTCATTTTGATAATTCTATACAAGCCGAATTGCAAGAATATCTCGTTGCAAGCTGCTCCTTTGAAGAAGGTTTATCTGGAACTGTAAAAGGAAAGCTATATAAATCGAGTATTGTGAGGGCGGGATACTGCACCAGCAATTGTTAATGGTAGCAGAAATGTTGAAATTGGTAGATTTATTGCAAATTACTATTTTTCTGGTCAAATCGATGAACTCAAAATTTATTCAAAAGCCCATGGCTTCGAATAATAGGCAAACGAGCTTTTGTTTTCCGGTCAATTCTTGACATACCCCCTCTATTTGCTATCATACCTTCACGCAATTGCGTTTTTGTGTTCTCTACTTTATTTGCAAAAAAGTTCTGCATTTCTCGCGCCTTTTTTGTAACCATGTAGCACATTATTAGTCTGGTGATTTAATCACCAATTTACTCATAAATATATAATTATATGGCAACAGAACAATTCGACAGATCAAAACCCCATGTAAACGTTGGAACACTTGGTCACGTTGACCACGGAAAGACAACTCTTACAGCAGCACTCCTTAATGTTTTGGCGCTTTCAGGGATGATGGCTTCAAAAAAAGGAATGGCTGAAATTGACAGTGCCCCAGAAGAAAAGGCACGAGGAATTACTATTTCACTATCTCACCAAGAGTACGAGTCAGAGGCTCGTCACTACGCGCATATTGACGCTCCTGGTCACGCCGACTACATCAAGAACATGATTACTGGTGCCGCTCAGATGGACGGTGCTGTACTTGTAGTAGCTGCAACTGATGGTGTTATGCCACAAACTCGTGAACACATTCTTCTTGCAAAGCAAGTTGGTGTACCTAAGATTATCGTTTTCCTTAACAAGTGCGACATGGTGGATGATCCAGACATGATTGAGCTTGTTGAAGAGGAAGTACGAGAACTTCTTGATAAGTATGAATTCGATGGACAAAACGCTCCAGTGGTTAAGGGTTCTGCTCTTAAGGCACTTGAAGCTACATCAATTGATGATGAATGGGCAAAGAAAGTACTTGAACTCGTTGGATTCATGGATTCATGGATTCCAGTTCCAGAACGAGACATTGAAAAGCCTTTCCTTATGCCAGTAGAAGATATTTTCTCTATTGAAGGACGAGGAACTGTGGTTACAGGTAAAATCGAACGAGGAATCATCAAAGTAGGACAAGATGTTGAAATCGTTGGACTTGAGCCAACAAAGAAGACTACAGTTACAGGAGTTGAAATGTTCAACAAGTCACTTGACCAGGGAATGGCAGGAGACAACGCAGGTATTCTTATTCGAGGACTCAAGAAGGAAGATGTTCACCGAGGACAAGTGCTTTCAGCACCTGGATCTGTGACACCTCACACTGAGTTCGAAGCAGAAGTTTACATCCTTAAGAAGGATGAAGGAGGGCGACATACTCCATTCTTCTCTGGTTACAAGCCGCAATTCTATATCCGAACAACAGATGTTACCGGAGAGGTAACGCTTGCTGAGGGAGTAGAAATGGTTATGCCGGGAGATACAGTTACTTTCAAAGTAAAGCTTCACGCGCCTGTTGCGCTTGAAGATAAAACACGATTCGCGATCCGAGAAGGAGGACGAACTGTGGGGGCGGGAGTTGTTACAAAAGTTGTAGCATAATCGCACACAAAGGACGGCGGCTTCGCCGCCATCTTTTGCAGACAGGATATTAGCACAACAATGGTGTGAAGATATTCTTCATACCATTGTTGTATGAGCAACTGGTTGTTCAAAAGATAATTAAACACAATGGCAAAAAAAGAAACAAAAACTCAAGATGTACCAAAATTACGAATTCGTGTGCAAGCATACGAACACAAGATTTTGGACACATCAGTGAAGCAAATTATGGATACTGCCCTTCGATACGATGCAGAAGTACGAGGTCCGGTTCCGCTTCCAACATCTATTAAAAAGTACACAGTTAACCGAGCGTCATTCGTATATGAAGATGCGCGAGAACAATTCGAAATGCGAATACACAAACGGTTAATTGACATTGTCAATCCAGAAGCAAAGCTTATTGAAGCACTGACTAATCTTAGTCTTCCATCTGGTATTGATATTGAAGTAAAGATGATATAGTCTATCCTCTATCTAACTGAAACTATCATGAAATTTATTCTAGGAACAAAAGGAAAAATGACACAAGTCTTCGATGAGGAGGGACGAGTGTACCCTGTGACGGCGATTCAAGCTGGTCCAGTTGTGGTAACCCACATAAAAACGAAGAAAAAAGACGGCTACGACGGCGTGCAAGTTGGATTCGGAACTCAAAAGAAAGCGCGAATCAATAAAGCACAGCAAGGCCACTCAAAAGAACTAGGTGATTTTCGACATTATGTTGAATATCGCCTCGAGGAAACTACTGATCTAAAAGTAGGTGATTCTATTGATCTTTCAATCTTTGCAAAAGGAGATAAAGTAAATGTATCATCAACCTCAAAAGGTAAAGGATTCCAAGGTGTGGTAAAGCGCCATGGTTTTGCTGGAGGAAGACGAAGTCACGGACAAAAGCACTCTGAGCGAGAGCCTGGTTCTATTGGAGCAACAGGACCTCAAAGAGTGTTTAAAGGAACACGTATGGCAGGGCGAATGGGAGGCGATCGTGTAACAGTTAAGAACTTGGTGGTGGTCGACGCCAATCTAGTAACCGGACAACTCCTTATTAAAGGAGCACTTCCTGGAATCCCAGGTGCTCTTGTAGAAATTAAAGCGTAACGGAAAATTATATGGAAACAAAAGTAATCAACAAAGAAGGAAAAGAAGTTTCAACCATTACGCTTCCACAAGAAGTATTTGGGCTTCCATGGAATGGTGACCTTGTTCACCAAGTAATTGTTTCAATGAAGACTTCAGCCCGGACACCTCTTGCTCACACAAAAGATCGAAGTGAAGTAAGTGGAGGAGGAAAGAAGCCTTGGAAGCAAAAGGGAACTGGACGAGCTCGTCACGGATCAAACAGATCTCCTATTTGGAGAGGTGGAGGTATTACATTTGGTCCTCGAAATGAAAAGAATTTTGACCGAAAAGTAAACCGAAAGATGAGAATAAAAGCACTTAATACAATTCTTTCTCAGAAACTACGGGACGGAGAAATTGTATTCGTTGACTCACTTGCATTCGCTGAGCCAAAAACCAAAGTAGCAAAAGATGTTATTGCATCAATCGCGAAAGGTTCAGGACAAGAAATGATTGCAAAGAAGAAGCGAAACGCAGCATATTTTGCAACAGGAACTTCGCTTCCAGAGACTCGCAAGAGTTTTGCAAACTTCAGCAATATTCGATTTGATGAGGTGCGAAATCTCAATCCGATTGATATTGCGAACTACAAATATCTTATTATCGAAAACCCAGAAAAATCTCTGGAAATATTACAAGCACGACTAAAATAATTGTATGGCACTATTTGGAACAAAGAAAAAAACAGATGCAAAGGCCGACGATTCTACAGCGGCTGTAAAGACAAAGAAAGCAAAGGAGACAAAAACAACGAAAGAAGCGACAACTACTTCGGCAGTAAACGCTAATGTTGCAGGTGTACTTCGAAATCCTCGAATTACTGAAAAATCAGCATACGCCGCTGAAAGTAATGTATACGTATTCAATATCGCCGTACGAGCAACAAAAGAAGATGTAAAAAATGCGATTATCGCAGCGTACAAAGTTACTCCTATTAAGGTTAATATTGTAACTATCAAGCGAAAGCCTGTGAAGTCACGAAAAATTCGAAAGACGCACTACACATCAGGTGGAAAGAAGGCTTACGTATTCCTTAAGAAAGGACAAACTATTCAAATAGTTTAATTATTAAACAACGACTATAGGTTGTATACCCGATAGGGTGCTAACTATAACGATATGATGAAAAAATCAAAACCAACAACACCGGGACGAAGAGGATTGTCGATAGTATCTTTCAAGAATGTCCTGACAACCGACACCCCAAACAAGGCGCTTACAGCTGGATTCAAAAGATCTGCTGGACGAAACAACGCCGGACGAATTAGTACACCTCATAAGGGAGGTGGACATAAGCGACGATATCGAGAGATTGATTTTAAGTACAATAAAAAAGATATCGAAGCTAAGATTGAAACAATAGAATACGATCCTAACCGATCAGGATTTATTGGTATTGCACTCTATGCTGATGGAGAACGACGATACCACCTTATGCCAAAAGGTATCAAGGTAGGAGACCCTATGATTGTTAGTGCTGACGCTCCCGTAAAGCGAGGAAACCGTCTACCACTTGCAAAGATACCAGTTGGTACAGTTGTGTTCAATGTAGAGATAAATGAGGGCGCAGGAGCACGAATGGGTCGCTCAGCAGGAAGCTCTATTGAGGTAATCGCACATGACGAAGGAAAAGTAAACCTTAAGATGCCCTCAACTGAAATTCGAAAAGTAGATGAAAAATGTTGGGCAACAGTTGGTGAAGTTTCAAACGATGAATATCGACTTCAAAACCGAGGAAAGGCTGGACGAAACCGGTGGAGAGGAATTCGACCTACGGTTCGAGGTTCTGCGATGAACCCGGTAGATCACCCTCATGGAGGAGGAGAAGGAAAGCAGGGTATTTCGCTACGACGTGGTCCAAAAACACGACAAGGAAAGCTTGCGTACGGTGTGAAGACTCGATCACCAAAGAAATACTCAACAAAGTTTATCGTTTCTCGACGAAAGACAAAGCGATAGAGAAAAAACAAAAACACCGCAAGGTGTGGAAAACTCATTGCTCGTTACACACAGAATGATATACTCATAATGAGCAAAACTCCATTCGTGGAGAATTGTTTGAGAAGACAAGGGACCCACAAGGTCCTTTTTCTTTTGTTAGATCTTTATTCAGATTAAAAAAACCATGAAAAATATCATGACACAGCGAAAGCTCATCTATCGAGTTGTGGCATTCGCTGTGATAATGGGCGCATGGAACTATGTATTGAGTGAAATATATAAGTACGAAATGGATACGCACTATTCAATGGTTTCGCGCCGTATGGATGATATTGACTCAAAAAACCTTCTGAACCAAGTAGGTCAAATTGAGGTTCCTGCGGAGCAAGAATTAAGTAATGAACTCTTTTTTGCACTCAGTGTGTACTAGGGAATCGCTCAAAAATAGTTTAAGAATTACCCATTAATGCAACCCGCGATGAATCATCGCGGGTTTATTATTTTTTGAACATGGCTTTACTTGACTTTGCTTTGAGATTTGCTAATATTCTTATCACTAACTCATATATACGAGTTTCGTTTTAACTATATATACATGACACGATCACTTCGAAAAGGCCCATACGTAGACATTAAACTCATGAAAAAAATTGAGGGAAAAAAACCAGCTGATACTGGGGTTATTAAAACTTGGGCACGCGCATCACAAATCTCCCCTGAAATGGTAGGATTTAAGTTTGGTGTACACAATGGAAAAGACTTCATCGAAGTACTTGTTTCAGAAGATATGGTTGGACACCGACTTGGAGAGTTTTCTTCAACAAAGAAGTTCTACCGACATGGAGGTCAAATGCAAAAGTCACTTGATATTGCAAAGAAAGAATCTGAAATTGCATCAGCAAAAGCTGCTAAATCGGCAACTAAATAAATTAAAATATTATGGTAACTGCACGACTTCAAAATTATAGACAATCACCACGAAAAGTTCGCCTTGTTGCTAACTTTATTCGAGGGAAAAAAGTAGCTGAAGCTCTTATGGAGCTAGACTTTGTTGCGAAAAAAGCAGCTGACCCAATTCGAAAGCTTATTGCTTCTGCTGTTGCTAATGCAGAGAATAATAATAAGATTAGTGTTGATGATCTTATTATCAAGGAAATTCGAGTAGACAAAGGAGTAACGCTTTACCGAAGTATGCCCCGAGCGCACGGTCGAGCTTTTCCAATTCGAAAGCGATGTTCACATCTCATCGTATCACTTGATACAAAAGAAAGTCTTGCACGAACAACTGATAAAAAACTTACAAAAGCAGAAAAAAAAGCAGCTGCAAAAGCTCCTGTAAAAAAAGTAGCTAAAAAAACAACAGATAACAAATAATTATTATGTCACATACAGTTCACCCATATTCACATAGACTAGGAATCATACGAGATTGGAAGTCTCGATGGTTCAGCAAGAACACAAAATACCGCGACGCACTTCATGGTGACATTACTATTCGTAATTACCTTGAAAAAGCAACAAAGGGAATGTTCGTAAGTGATATTCAAATTGAACGAGGAGACAAAAAAATCCGAATTATCATGTTCACATCACGTCCAGGTCTTGTTATTGGCCGAAGTGGTGAAGGTGTTACGAAGCTACGAGATAACGTATCAAAAGTTCTCGCAAAGAAAAACTATCTTGATGAAGGAACTTCAATTAAAATTGATGTAGAAGAAATACGTAGTCCAGAAGCTGACGCAATGATTGTCGCACAAATGGTAGCAGATACTCTTGAAAAGCGAATGCCTTTCCGACGAGTGCTTAAACAAACTGTTGAAAAAGTTATGGCCAGTCGAGATGTGAAAGGAGTGAGAATTGCACTTGCTGGAAGACTTGGAGGAGCTGAAATGGCACGTTACGAAGAACAAAAGAGAGGTCAAATTCCACTACAGACTTTTCGGGCAGATATTGACTTTGCAAAATACCAGGCAAAAATGACTTATGGAGTTATTGGTATAAAGGTGTGGATTTACAAGGGTGAAATTTTTGATAAATAAAGCTTATGTTATTTCCAAAGAAAGTAAAATATAGAAAGTGGCATACAAAGCGTCGAAACCCAAACCGAAACACTGTAGCTTCACGAGGTAATACTGTAGCTTTTGGTTCACATGGTATCAAAGCAACATCTGAAGCACGAGTAACATCAAATCAGATTGAAGCTGCTCGAAAAGTTATGTCGAGAACTCTCGGTAAGACTGCAAAGTCTTGGATTCGAATTTTTCCTGACCGACCGTATACTCGAAAGCCAGCTGAAGTAAAGATGGGGAAGGGTAAGGGAGATGTTCAGGGATATGTGTGCGAAGTATTCCCTGGACGAGTTATTTTTGAAGTGGACGGTGTACCTGATGATGTTGCGCGAGAAGCGCTTCGAAAAGCTGGAACAAAGCTACCGGTTAAAACAAGAATCATTGCGAGAGATTAATTTGCAAATTAAGAAAAGATAGTGTAAAGTGCATCCACTTATGAAGACAGTCGAACTACAAAAGAAAAGTAATAAGGAGCTTGAGAAAATGCTTATTGAAACGCAAGAAAATATGCGAAAGCATCGTTTCGGCTTCGCCGGAGCAGGAGATCGAAAGTCTCATGAAATCAAGGAGAATCGAAAGACCGTCGCAAGAATCCTGACTGTTCTCAATGCAAAAACAAAATAATTATGTCATCAAACTCTGAGCAAAAAAATAACGGAAAAAAACTAATTGGATTAGTTACTTCTACTAAAATGAAAGATACTGTTGTGGTTGAAGTTGTTAACTATACAAAACACCCAAAGTATCAAAAGTTTATTAAGACAAACAAAAAGTATCAGGCGCATGACGTTGGAAACACGAAAAAAGAAGGTGATAAGGTAACGATTACAGAATGTGCACCTATTTCTAAAATGAAGCACTTTCAGGTCATTGCAGAATAATTTTAATATAGACGAATATGATTCAACCACAAACATTAGTACATATCACAGACAACACTGGAGGAAAAATCGGTCGAGTATTTAAGGTACTTGGTGGATCAAAGAAAAGATACGCTCAGATCGGTGATGTTGTGGTTCTCTCTGTTCAAAAAGCTGAGCCTCGAAAACAAGTAAAAAAGAAAGACATTCTTCAGGCTGTTGTTGTGCGACAAAAGAAAGCATTTCGACGAAAAGACGGAACATATATCAGATTTGATGATAACTCAGTTGTTATTATTGAAAAAGGAAAAAAGGAGCCACTTGCTGGGCGGGTATTTGGACCAGTTCCACGCGAACTACAAGAAAAAGGTTATCAAAAAATTGCTTCTCTTGCACCTGAAGTTCTGTAATAAACTATATTGTAATAAATTTTATATGAAAATTAAAAAAGATGACAAAGTAATAGTAACCTCTGGAAAGAACAAGGGGACAGAAGGAGTAATCCTAAAGGTTTTCCCTGCAACAGAGAAGGTTCTTATTAATGGGGTGAATGTGGTCAAGCGTCACATGAAGGCGAATAAAGCCACTGGAACAAAGGGAGAAATTGTAGAAAAGTCTACACCAATCCACGTTTCTAATGTTATGCTCCTTGATCCTAAAGATAATAAGCCAACACGAATCGGCTACAAGGTAGTTGAGGGTGAAAAAGTTCGATTTGCTAAAAAATCTGGACAAGTAATTAAATAATATATGACAACTGTAATCGAAAAACAAAAGAATACATTTGATACACTTAAAAGTGATCATGGATATACAAGTTCAATGCAAACGCCAACTATCGAAAAGATTGTTGTAAATGTTGGTGTAGGTTCAACTACTGACAAAAAGCGAATTACCATGATTGGTCAGAAGCTTGCAAAAATAACCGGCCAAAAGCCAGTGGAATGTATGGCAAAGACTTCAATCGCCACCTTCAAGCTTCGAGAAGGAACTATGATTGGTTATAAGACAACACTTCGAGGAGCTCGAATGTGGTCTTTTCTTGAGAAACTTCTTAGTGTCGCGCTGCCACGAACACGTGACTTCCGTGGTATCAAAGTAACAGCAATCGATGCTATGGGTAATTACTCACTAGGAATTAAGGACAATACCATCTTCCCTGAAACTGCCGATGAAGATATTCGTGACATCTTCGGAATGTCTATTACAATAGTGACAACATCTACTTCAAAAGAAGAGTCGAGAGCATATCTCACACATCTTGGATTTCCATTTGTGAAATAAGACGCAAATAATAATTTTTTAAATAGTAATAAACACCGCAAGGTGTTTTTTGTTTTTTTTTGATATACTTAGCGCATGAAAATAAATACAAAAATAAAATCTCATACCAAAGCCTTTACTCTTATTGAACTTCTCGTTGTCATCGCAATCATCGGACTACTTTCCAGTATTGTGTACGCATCTGTTTCAAGTGCGAGAGAAAAAGCGGGAGTAGCTAAAACAATTACACAAGGAAGAGAATTGGCTAAAGGAGTTGAGTTATCAAGAAATGTTTTATTGAGTAACACCGCTTCATCATCCCCTAATCTTACTAATAAAAACACAACAAAATCTATTGCCCAGAAGCCTGCAATAGCAAAAGCAATCTTCCCTCAACTTACTGACACTCCAAACATTCAATTAGCTGCAAATGTCCCGAAACCATCTAACCTCATTACTCCAGAGGGAAAAGATGATTACTATTACCTGAGTGATGGAAAAGTTGCGTGTATTGATGATTGGCCACCGTTCACAGGTCAGACAGGTTCTTTCTCTGGTGCTCATGGAGGAGTTAGTTGTATTCCCCTCAGGTGCGGTAGTCCAAATTCAGAGCAACAAGATTATGCAATTGTTTATTGGGTAAGTATTAAAGGATACGCAGATGCACATGATGCACCTGGATACGACGAAGATAGAATTGTGTGGGTTGACTCTAATAATGTACTCTTAACAAGTAATAGTTATGGACAGGCAGATACCAATCATGCAGGCGAGGGTGGAGGTGGATGGAGAATATATTGGGGGAGAGAGAGCAATCTAGATGCTTTTGGTGGAGGCGATGCTTATGAGATGCATCTCCAATGCGCCTCGTAATTACTTAGCTCGGAGATCTGTATTTGCCAGAACCTACTTTTGAAATATAGCGATGCATCTTATGGTTCATAATTTCCTTGACTATTATCGAAAAATTGCTAATATACTACCACCGCTCTTCCGAACTGAGCTATTTAATTTACAAAAACATGGCAAGAACAGCACTTATCGCCCGAGAGGCAAAACGAGAAAAAATGTATAAGAAGTTCGCTCCAAAGCGTGCGCAACTTAAGGCTGAAGGAAAGTGGGAAGAATTACAAAAGCTTCCACTTAATTCTTCACCATCACGCCGAAAAAATCGATGTCTTCTTTCAGGTCGTCCCCAGGGATACATGCGAGATTTTGGAATGAATCGAATCACATTTCGTGAACTTGCGAATGAGGGTAAAATTCCAGGAATAAAAAAATCATCATGGTAGTCGATCAAATCTCAAATCTTATAACATCACTTAAAAATGCAAGCAAAGCTGGCAAGGATTCTGTGAAGTTTACTCATACAAAACTAAAAGCTGCAATCCTGGATACGCTTGTGCGAGAAGGATATCTTGCTTCAGTTGAAAAAGAAGGAAAGGGAGTCGCAAAAACTCTTGTTGCAACTCTTACTCAAAAAGACAATAGTCCGGCAATCGGAGGAGTAAAGCGAGTTTCAAAATTCTCTCGAAGGATTTACAAAGGAGTAAATGATATTAAGCCTGTGAAAAATGGTTTCGGAAGACTTATTCTTTCAACACCAAAGGGAATTCTTTCAGATAAAGAAGCACGAAAAATTAATATGGGAGGAGAAGCATTATTTGAAATCTGGTAATTATTTAGTATATGTCACGACTCGGAAAAAAAGCAATAGAAATACCAACAAACACAGATGTTACTATTACAGAAAACACTGTTGTTATTAAAGGGCCAAAAGGTGAACTTTCAATTTCATTCCTTCCTGCAAACGTTACTATCACTCAAGGTGAGGATGGTATTGTTGTTGCTCCAAAAAACGAAGAGATTTTTTCACGAGCTCTTTGGGGAACATATGCTTCGCACATTCGAAACATGATTACAGGCGTGCACACTCCTTACTCAAAAAAGCTCAACATCGAAGGGGTTGGATATCGAGCTGAACTAAAGGGTGATACTATTGTTTTGCAACTAGGATTCTCACATCCTGTTGAAATGAAAATCCCAGAAGGACTTACTCTCGAAATTGTAAAAAATGAAGTGACAATTACAGGAATTAGTAAGGAGCTTGTGGGTCAATTTTCAGCAAAGATTCGAGCACAAAAGAAGCCTGAACCATACAAGGGGAAGGGAATTCGGTATTCTGACGAAATTGTTCGTCGAAAGCAAGGTAAGAAGACTGTATAATAAAACTTTATATGATTAAAAACAGAGAGGAAAAAAGAATAAGTCGACACTCACGAATTCGTGCAAAAATCAAGGGAACAGCAGCTAAGCCTCGACTCGCAGTATTTAAGTCAAACAAGTACATCAGTGCGCAAATCATCGATGATGAGAAAGCTCACACTATTGCATCTGTAACATCACAAAATCTTACAAGTGGAACTCCATTAGAAAAAGCGGCTCTTGTAGGAACTACAATTGCAGACCTTGCTAAAAAAGCAGGTGTTGATACAGTTGTGTTTGATCGAGGTGGATACATTTACACTGGAAAAGTAGCAGCTCTTGCAGGTGCTGCGCGAACATCAGGACTTACTTTCTAATAATTATTACTATGGCAGAAGAAACACTACAAAAAAACGAGACAACAGCAGCTACTCCGGTTACACGCACTACAGGCGCACCTTCTGATCGAGGTCAGCGTTCTTCAGGTGGTTCACGAGAGTTCACAAAGAACCGACGACAACCACGACGACGAATGCAGCGACCAAAACCAGAATTTGAACAAAAAATTCTTGATATTCGACGAGTAACACGAGTTTCTTCTGGAGGACGAAGATTCAGTTTCTCTGTAGTTATGGTTCTTGGAGACAAAAACGGACGAGTAGGTCTTGGGATTGGAAAAGCCGGAGATACATCTCTTGCAATCGATAAAGCAATCAAAAGTGCTAAAAAAGCAATGTTTCGAGTAGTAACTACAAAAACAATGTCTATTCCTCATGCAATAGATGCAAAGTTCTGTGCTTCACTAGTAACAATTATGCCAGCTCCAGAGCGAGGTATTATTGCTGGAGGTGCTCCTCGAGACGTACTCGTGCTTGCTGGTGTGAAGGATGTGAATGCTAAAATACTTTCACGAAGTAAGAATCATTTAAATAATGCAAAAGCTACAATCAAAGCTTTAAAGGAACTGAGAGGTGTTGCATTTGTTCCTGCAAAGAAAAAAGAAGAAGAAGTAACTAATAATTAGGCTTATGCAAATACACGACATAAAAAGAGAACATAAAAATAAGACGAAAACTCGAGTAGGGCGAGGAGGAAAGCGAGGAAAGACTTCTGGTAAGGGGCATAAGGGACAAAAGGCACGTGCTGGTAGTAAGATTCGTCCAGAATGGCGAGATATTATTAAGCGACTTCCTAAGCTGCGGGGTAGAGGAGTTAATCAGCTTAAGCCAATCAATCCAAAGCCACAAGGTGTGAATGTTTCAGCCATTGAATCATCATTTGACGCTGGAGCAATTATTTCTCCAAAGACACTTGTTGCAAAAAAGCTTGTTAATAAAATTTCAGGTAAACTACCGACAGTGAAAATTCTTGGAACTGGTGAAATTACAAAGAAAGTTGTTATCATTGACTGTCAGATTTCAGGAGCAGCAAAAGAAAAAGTAGAAAAAGCGGGAGGTACCATTAAATAAAAAATTATGATCAAGGTGTTCTTCAGGAAAATTAAAACAATGTTTACAGATAGCTCCCTCAGAAAGCGTCTGTTTTTCCTGCTTGGACTTTTGATCGTGTTTAGGTTTCTTGCAAATATTCCGATTCCAGGAATCGATCAACTACAGCTTGAGGTTGTTTTTTCACAAAATCAATTCTTAGGATTGCTTAACATTTTTTCTGGAGGAGGTCTCTCTGCACTTTCTATTGTGATGCTCGGAGTAGGGCCTTACATTACTGCTTCTATCATCATGCAGCTGCTTACTATGGCATCTCCTAAGCTTAAGGAGCTCTACCATGAAAGCGGAGAAGATGGACGACGAAAGTTCTCAAGACTTTCTCGATACCTTACTGTGCCACTTGCAATCTTCCAAGCGTTTGGTTTTATTCTATTGCTACAACAACAATCAATCCTCCCCGCAGATCTGACAACACTTGTACTCGTGACAAATATTATAGTGATTGCAACAGGTTCAATTCTCCTTATGTGGTTAGGTGAACTTGCGACAGAATTCGCGCTCGGACGAAATGGTGTTTCAATTATTATCTTTGCTGGTATTATTGCGAGTCTTCCAGGAGTTATAAGTCAGTTTGTGTTTTCATACGACCCATCACAGCTTCCTACAATTATCGCCTTTGTTGCAATTGCAATAGTTACCATTATCAGTGTTGTCCTTATTACAGAGGCAGAACGAACGATTCCAGTAACATATGCAAAACAAGTACGTGGAGGAGAGACATACGGTGCTACTTCTTCATATATTCCACTACGGCTTAATCAAGCTGGAGTTATTCCTATTATCTTTGCGATATCAATACTTCTTTTTCCACAAATGCTTATAAATTTCCTTGGCGGAGTTGATAATGCAATCCTACAAAATGTTCTTGGGTCAATGGAATCGTTTCTTGCGAATCAAGTATGGTACGGAGTACTATATTTTCTCCTTGTGTTTGTATTCACATATTTCTATACAGCAGTTACTTTTGAACCCGATACAATTGCAAAAAACCTACAAAGAGGCGGAGCGTTTATCCCAGGTATTCGACCAGGAGAAGCTACTGCACTTTACATTTCAAAGGTTTTGACGCGAATCACCTTTGTTGGAGCACTCTTCCTTGGACTTATTGCAGTTATGCCACTTGTAGTTCAGTACTATAGTGGAATCTCAAGTTTGAGTATTGGTGGAACAGCTCTTCTTATTGTAGTGTCCGTGGTAATTGACCTTATCAAAAAGACCGATGCACAGCTTTCAATGAAAGAATACTAGTTTGGAGAATAAAGGGAAGAACAAGAGAAAAGCGCCCGAAGGGCGCTTTTCTCTTAAGATAAGTTCCTATATTAATACAATATTAATACAATAAAAATCGCTTTATTTCAAGCGATTTGTTGTGCAGTAACTTTGTTGTCGAGTGGGATATAGCGACCTCCTTCTCGACTGACTTCTCGCCAGCCGTCTCCTAAAAGTTCATCTTCAAAGCCTTTCTTGTTTGAGTCTGATTCGAGACGCATTCGACAAATTGTTGCGATTGGGTGTGCTGAGGAAAAGAATACTTTGAAAGCACTCGATCCGATTGGAATTTCTCTCTCTTCGCTTCTACCGCGACGTGGGGTTGTACGAATCCATCTGATAAGTTCATCTGAATTTTCAAAGACAGGTTTCCATTCTCCCCATTGTTGGGTTTTTGAAAATCGAATTGTTCCCGCTTCACTTACTGTGAGGTAAATGCAGACAGTAACGAGTTTTTCCGGCGGTGGGATAAGGATGTTGATGTTCATAGCCTATCTCGACAATACACCCGAGTTTATTAGCTGTCAAAAGGTTTTTAAGTGTTTTCTGTGCAAAAGTCGCTCAAAACATATTTTCTGATACAATACTGCTATGAAACACCAAACTATTGTTTTCATCGGAATTTCCGGCGCAGGTAAAGGAACGCAAGCAAATCTCCTCGAAGAGTATTTCCAAAGTAAGGATGATACAAGGGTTTGTCATATTGAAACTGGAAATTTGTTTCGAGAATTCCTTAAGAAAGATACTTATACTGGGTACCTTTCAAAAAAAATTAGTGAGTCAGGTGGACTGCAGCCAGATTTTCTGGCGACATGGTTGTGGGGAGGCTCACTTCTTGAAAGTGTAAGTAAAGAAGGAGAACACCTCATTATAGACGGAACGCCGCGACGAGTTTCAGAAGCTTACATGCTTTTGTCAGCGTTTAATTTTCTTAAAAGAAAAAATATTGTTGTTATCTATCTGAGTGTTTCAGAGAAAGAGGCGCTTGTACGGCTTAAGAAACGAAAACGCTCAGACGATCTTGATTTTGATGGTGTGATGAATCGATTTTCGTGGTTTGCAAAAGAGGTTCTGCCGACACTCGATGTTTTTAAAAAGAATATAGATATCAAGGTTCATGATATAAATGGCGAAAGGTCTATCGAAGAGATTCATAGTGAGATAATTTCCTTACTTAAAGAATAATGACATTATTAAAAGAATGATTACACTTAAGACAGAAAAAGAAATAGAGATTTTACAAGAAGGTGGTGCAATACTGGCACGAATCATAAAAGATTTAGCTAAGCTTGTGAAACCAGGCTTATCTGTAGACCTTCTAGATGTCGAAGCACGGCGTTTGTTCGTAGAAGCTGATGCCAAACCAGCTTTTCTTAATTACCGACCTCAGGGCGCTCGTAGAGCCTATCCTTCCGCTGTTTGTATTTCCGTTAACGAAGAAATTGTTCATGGAATACCAAATGAGAACCCACGAATTCTCGTAGATGGTGATATTGTGACTTTGGATGCCGGTTGTGTGTATAAGGGGCTTATTACCGATCACGCTATTACTGTGGGGGTTGGTTCGGTGAGTAGAGAAGACGAGATGCTTATGAATACAACACGTGAGTCACTTATGAGTGGAATCAAAGAAGCGCGAGGCGGTAATACTATTGGAGATATTGCAGCAGCCATCGAAGCGCATGCGCGAAAACAAAAACTGCATGTTTGCGAAGGTTTGTGTGGACATGGAGTAGGATACTCAGTGCATGAAGATCCATATGTTCTAAATCAAGGAAGGAAAGGAACAGGTGAAAAATTAAAAGTAGGAATGGTACTCGCTATAGAGCCTATGTTCGCGATGGGAACATCGCGAATAACGCTCCTCAAAGACGGTTATACATATTCAACGAAAGACGGATCTCGATCGGCTCATTTTGAGCACACGGTCGCGATTACAAAAAAAGGTCCAATTATTTGCACTCAAGCATTGAGAATAGTAAAGTAATTTAATAATAATCTACAGAATATTTTATGAAAAACGAACGCACACTAGTTATTATTAAGCCAGATGGAATCCAGCGGAATCTTATAGCAGAAGTGATTATGCGTTATGAGCGACTTGGATTTAAGTTAGTTGCTTCAAAAATGCTACAAGCAACATCTGATATGGTACGAGAACATTATTCAATTGATCCGCTTTGGGGACAAAAAGCAGGCGAAAAAGTGCTCGCCGCCAAGAAGGAAAAGGGTGACGACGTTGAAGGTCTTGATCCACTCAAGCTCTCAGCTAACATTGTTGAAAAACTCGCAATTTATATGACAAATGGTCCAGTACTTGCAATGGTTTGGCAGGGAGCTCATGTCGTAGAGATTGTGCGTAAAATTACAGGTTCGACGGAGCCGCGTTCATCAGATGTTGGAACAATTCGGGGAGATTTTATGATTGATTCATATGATTTGTCTAACCTTGATAAGCGAGCGCTGAGGAATATCGTACACGCATCGTCTTCTGTAGAAGAAGCTGAAAAAGAAATCCCGATTTGGTTTCAAAGCGATGAAGTGTGCGTATACTCAACACTGCGTGACAGAGTTCTTTATGACCCAACTTTTTAAAATTGTCGAGAATTGATTCGTTTGACAAGGGGAGTATAATGCAAGTAGGCCATCTGTTATGATCTAGGTTGATTGTAACAAGGGCTGGCTTATATCTGTATGTACCATTGGTGTATACATGCGGCTGCCCACCTAGCTTTTTTTCGCTAGGTCACTCGGATGGCCGACTATTACTATCTGCGCAAGCAGGTAGTTTTAGTTTATATGGTACAATTATTGCATGTTTGGACTGCGTTTCTTTAAAACGATTGCTATTCTACTAGCGTTTATCGCGCTAATTCATCGTTTTGCACTCTCAAGTGCGCTCTATGTTTTGATTCCAAATTTGGATACGTTTTTGCATGGATTAGCAGGATTTACGCTGGCACTAATGGCAGTAAGTCTATTTGAAAAAATGTACGACATTACAGTAACGATGCATTACTATTTAAAATTACTTATTTTTGTGCTCGTCGTTGTTATTGTTGTTGCTGTTGGTTGGGAAGTCTTTGAGAAAATGATTGGATTCACGTCATACCTCGATGTTGCGGATACGGTAACTGATCTTCTTGCGGGTGTTGCGGGTGGACTTATTGGATATGGACTATATAGGTTTATCCAGTGGGGTAAGTAATAGGTCTAATTTTTAAGCAGAAAGTTTTTTAATAAAAGAAGATATATGAAGAAATTACAGGAATCAGAAAGTAAAATAGGAGATATGAGACTAACATTTGCAGGAGGAACAGGTTGGGTAACCGGGGCAAACTTTCTTCTGGAAACAAAAAAAACAAAAATACTTGTTGACTGTGGATTAGTCCAGGGTGGTGATGATGCATTTTTAGAAAACTATGAGGCATTCCCCTATAAGCCAAGTGAGATTGATATTCTTATCGTGAGTCATGCACACATGGATCATATTGGAAGAATTCCAAAACTCGTCCAAGAAGGTTTTCAAGGAAGAATTATTTCAACACAAATTACGATGGAGTTATCTCGACCAATGCTCGAGGATGCATATGGACTACTTCTCAAAGAGGCTCAAAAAAAATCGATGGCAACACTGTATGAAAAAGAAAATATTGATATTGCATTTGGTCTCTGGAGTACTGTTGAATACCACAATAATACAAATATTTCTGATGATCTTTCAATATATACAAAAGATGCGGGTCATATATTAGGTTCGATGATTACTGAGGTAACACATACGGTGTCTGGCAAGAAAATTGCCTTTACCGGAGACTTGGGAAATAGTCCTTCGCCTCTTATTCGTGACACCGAGATGGTAAATGTTGATGTCTGTGTAATGGAAAGTGTCTATGGTGACCGAAATCACGCTGAGGTTCCAGAGCGAATGATTAACCTTGAAAAAATGATTAATAAAGGGCTTGCACGTGGAGGAACAATTTTAATTCCAACGTTTTCACTTGAGAAAACGCAGGTTCTTTTACGTGAGATTAATGATCTCGTGGAGACAAAAAGAATTCCGCAAGTCCCAATCTTTCTTGACTCGCCACTTGCATTGAAGATTACAGATATTTATGCAAAGCACACTGATTTTTTTAATGATGAGGTTCAGGCACAAATACGAGCAGGAGACGATATTTTTGATTTTCCAAACCTTACTAAGGTGGCAGACCGTAAGGATTCAGAAAAGTTACACAGCGAAAAAGGTCGCAAGATCATTCTTGCAGGTTCAGGGATGTCGACAGGTGGGCGCATACTTTCACATGAAGCTTTCTTTTTAAAGGATCCAAATAATATGCTTATTATGATTGGCTACCAGGTTGCAGGAAGCTTGGGGCGACGAATACAAGACGGGAACAAGCGAGTGCGTATTGGTCGTGAGAGTGTTGTGGTCAAAGCAGATATTGAGGTGGTAAGTGGATATTCATCTCATCGTGATCAGCGAGCACTTATGTCTTTTGTAGAGGAGTCTGTAGATTTATCAAAAGGTAAGCTCAAAAAGATTTTTTGTGTGATGGGCGAAGCAAAATCATCGTGTGCACTAGCGCAAAAGATTCGCGACAACTTGGGGATTGATGCAACATGTCCAGAATTAGGCGATAGTGTAGAACTTTAATGTAAAATAAAAACCTAGAGGCTTAATCAATACATTTGCCTCTAGGTTTTTTATTTGATATTACTTTTGAACTTCTTCGACTACTCGCTTGAAACTCTCTGGTCGATTGAGTGCAAGTTCTGCGAGCATCTTTCGGTTCAGTGATATATTTTTCTTTGTAAGTTTGTCGATGAATTTACTGTAGGTAGTTCCGAGTACTCGAAGCCCAGCATTGATACGTACGTTCCATAGTTTACGGAAGTCGTTCTTTTTGTCACGTCGGTGAGCAAAAGCATGTTGTCCAGCTTTCCGAATAGCAGTATTCGCCATACGTTCCTTTGTACTTCGTCCGAATCGGTATCCCTTAACAAGCGCTAGCTTGTTTCGTCGGGTCTTATTTGCAATTGTTCCTCGTTTTACTCGTGGCATGGTGAATAGTTTTAATTAGAATTAAGCATTGTTCAAAAATCGCCCTCGCGCTTTGTTTTTCATTGAAAGGTTTTGTGACTGATGTTTCAGTCGTCGCTCAGTACCACTTTCTTTTGCATTAAAGTGGTTGTGTCCTGGTTTTCGTGCGACAAGCTTTCCGTTCTTGGTTACTTTGATTCGTTTTGTGAAAGACTTATTTGTTTTCATAATGTCCTACTATATTACTTATTTTGAAGAAAAAAGCAAGTATTTCGAAGGATTTAGCCCCGAACCTTCTCGAGAATCATATTGAGTCCCTTTGGGCCCTTTTTAATTTCCTGTGCGATTGTGTATTCTATGCCAACCAGCTTGAGGAATCGATCAAAACGGGCTTCCAAGAAGTCTTTATCCAGGTACTTGCTTCGACCAGGAAGGAATAGTTCAAGTTTGATTCGATGACCTTCGTTGAGCCACTCTGTTGCGTTCTTTGCCTTAATGCCAAGGTCGTTATCGCCAGTTCCAATTTTAATCTGAACAGCTTTCACCTCAACGGTTTGTGTTTTGGCTTTAGCAGCTTTCTGCTTTTTCTTTTCGGCATACAGAAACTTACCGTAGTCTCCAATTTTAGCAACTGGCGGAATAGCTTTTGGTGATATTTCGATAAGATCAAGCTCTAGTTCTTGGGCTTTCTTGAGGGCCTCAGTGAGGGAGAGGACTCCATAGTTAACGCCGTCGTCACCGATGACTCGCAACTCCTTTGCGCGAATCTGGTGGTTTATAGGGACATTAAGGTTTGGTAGTCTTTGGCTGGGCTTTCTTCGTTTACTTTTTCTCAAATGGTTTAATAGATTTATTTAATAAATGTATAGGTGATACTACCACGAAATACTGCCCTTTTCAAGTAGATTGTGTATTAGTGATTAATCGTTACAATGGATAGATGAGTTTTTCACAAAAAAAACCAGAAAAAGATGATACCATAAAGCTTTTTTTGAAATCTATTGGTATAAAAAAAAGATTTTATATTATTACACTTACTGGGTACTTCGTCAGCACCATATTTAGGGGTATAGGGGTCACAATGGTGATACCTCTCACAAAAGGTTTGATTGAAAAAAATTATGATTTTATTTTCAATAACTCGATTGTTGCTTTTATCGTAAATTATATTCCGTATATACGCGAGATGACAGATACTCATCTTTTTATTTTGTTTATAGCGGGAGTATTCTTTGTGCTGGCAGTAAGTATGGGAATAAATTTTTTTATCAGTATGTACGTTTGGAACCAGAAAGAACACTATTCTTTAGTTGCAAGTAAATTGATTCTCAAGAAGTTGCTAGTTGCTGACGGTGATTTTTATGAAAAAAATAAGACAAGTGCTCTGCGAGCTCGCCTAGCCGCTGTATCTGGATTCGTTAAGGCGTACATAGACTCCTTTAATGTTGTGGTGCAAACATGTATCGAGACTTTGGTCGCGCTTGTTATTTTATTTGCGATATCAGTAAAGCTTGCAATAGTAACGTCTGTACTCATTTTATTTGCAACAGTAATAATCTATCTGTTTAAAAGAAAAATAACTAAAGCGAGCTCCATGTCAGCAGTCGCAGAAGCCGAGTTCAGTGCTTTTATGCAAGATGTTTTGAATAAAAAAGATCTCATCCATTCGTACGATACTCAATATGAAGAAAAAAATAATTTTGTTGAAGAGTACGGTTCTCGTATTGAGCAAAAAAGGCAAATAGAAAAAGTTAATCGTTTTCTAGAACCTGTAACCACGTTCATGCAAGTGGTGATGGTCGGTATTGTGAGTTTTTTTATTGGGAGTAATTTATTTCTTACAAGCACCATGAGCGTTCCTGCGGGAATAATGTTTGTTGTGGTTTCTCAAAGAGCTATGACAAAAAGTAATACTGCAACATTATCTTTTTTACGTTGGCGGGGAGCAATAGAGGGATTTACGAAATTGCTAAAGAATATTATAAGTAATAAGAGTTACACAAAATCAGGTAAAATTCTTTTTACTGGACTAGAGAGTGATATTGAGATTAAAAACCTCAACTTTGCATATGGTAAAACTCCTATATTTAATAATTTTAATGCCACAATACCTTTTCAGAAAATAACAATGATTGTGGGGTCAAATGGTTCTGGTAAATCAACAATCTTGTCATTACTTATGAGATTAAAAAATTGTAAGCAGGATAGTATTTTTGTTAATGAAAAAGATATTGAGCTATTTAATAATGCGTCTTGGAAAAGTAATATTTCATATGTTGCTCAGAACATATTAATGTTCAATGGAACTCTCGGTGAAAATATTAGATATGGAAACTCGGATGCTACCGATACGCAAGTCATGGATATTTTAAAGAAAGTAGGAATGGATGTGTATGTGAAAAGTTTGCCTAATGGACTTGATACGAAGATTAAACAAGATGGACAGATCCTTTCTGGTGGTCAGCGTCAGCGAATTGCTATTGCTCGAGCACTTCTGCGAAAGTCAGACATTGTTATTTTTGATGAAGCGACAAAGTCAGTTGATCAAGAAACCGAGGCAATTATATGGAATATTTTGACGCATGAGCTTGCTCATACAACAAGAATCATTGTAAGTCACGACAGGGAACATCAAAAATTTGCTGACAGTATAATTGATTTAGATACGGTTTAAGGTAAGATAATTGCATGAAGAAAATAATCACTCGTTTCCCACCATCGCCAACAGGGGAGCTACATATCGGTAATGTGCGAACAATGCTTTTCAACTATCTTTTTACACGGCAAAATAATGGCGAAACATTTTTACGTTTTGAGGATACTGATAGGGAGCGAAGTGATATTACTCATGAAAAGGCGGCGATTGATACTCTCGCAATACTTGGAATTACATATGACCATGGTCCGTTTCGACAGTCAGAGCGCACAGCCCTCTATCGAGAAAAACTCGAGCAGCTTATTGCAGAGGGAAAAGCATATGAGGGTGAAGAGTCACAGGACGGTTCTGGAAATAAGGTTATTCGTTTTAAGAATCCCAACACAATAGTTATATTCGATGATGTCATTCGCGGAGAGATATCAATTGACTCTGAACAGTTCGAGGATTTTGTGATCGCACGAAGTATTGATAATCCAATTTATCATTTTGCAGTAGTGGTCGACGATATTGATATGGGTATTACGCACGTGATTCGTGGGGAAGATCATATGACAAGTACACCGCGACAGATTTTACTTATGGAGGCACTTGGGGCAACTCCACCAGCGTATGCACATCTTCCTTTGATTGTGGGAGATGACAAGAAAAAACTTGGAAAACGACACGGTGCAGTGACGGTAAGTTCATTTATTGCACAAGGATATTTGCCCTCAGCTATTGTAAACTACCTTGCATTTCTTGGATGGAATCCTGGAGGTGAGCGTGAGATATACATGATTGATGAACTTGTAGAGCTATTTAATCTTGAAAAAGTAGGAAAGAATCCCGCTACATTTAATTATGTAAAGTTAGCTGATATTAATAAACAACATATGCTTCTTCTTGACCCTCGAGATTACTTTACAAAAGTAGTTGAGTTTTTGCCGGAAGATATAAAAAAAGTATGGGTAGAAAATGATAAGCTTGCACAACGAATCTCGATGCTTATTGTGCGAGAGCGAATTGAAGCATTCGGTCAAGTTGCAGATATGGTGAAGGATGGTGAATTTGATTGTCTTTTCGTTCGACCTACTCCTGATTTGATACTTATGAAATTTAAAGAAGATGCGACCGAGCATATGCTCGATATTATGAAGCAGACGAGAGAAAAACTTTTTATTGCTGACGAGAACCAATGGGATGTTGCATCACTTAAAAAAGTTTTATGGGATTGGTCTGGTGAAATTGGAAGAGGAAGTGTCTTGCATCCACTGCGGACTCTACTTTCTGGGAAAAAACAATCTCCTGATCCATTTACACTTGCAGAAGTTTTAGGAAAAGAAGAAACCTTGGCAAGACTCGATAATTTGTTGAGATAGACGCACAGCTTTTTGCTGCAATTAGTAGAATTTGGATACAAATATATATGGATTTAAAAAACAAAAAAGTAATGCTCGTCGGACTCGGTATTCTTGGAGGTGGAGTTGCAACTGCAGAATGGCTTTGCAATAAAGGAGCACAACTCATTATTACTGATTTAAAAGACGTACGTTATTTGAAAGACTCCATTAATGCCCTTGGTGACTATCGCATTATGTACAGGCTCGGTGAGCATAAAGAATCTGATCTTGAAGGTGTTTCGCTCGTCGTGGTGAATCCGGACGTTCCGCTCGATAGTCCTTTTATTAATTATGTTCGTTCGCAAAATATTCCCATTGAAAATGAGTTGACGCTTTTTGCTCGTGAGTGCGAGAGTGATATGCAGATTGCGGTGACGGGTACTCGTGGAAAAACGACGACAGTTGCCTGGATTGAGTATGTTTTAAAGATTAGCTTTCCTGGAGCATGTATTGCAGGCAATTCACCGACAAATCCATTTTTAAAAATGGTGGAAGTGGTAAAGAGGGGTGATCCTGTTGTACTTGAGACGCCTTCATATCAATTAGAGCTTGAAAACAAAGTTTTCAAGCCGAAGATTGCTGTTATTACTAATATTTATCGGGACCATATTAATCGACATAAGAGCGAAGAGGGGTATGCGCAGGCAAAGATGAATATTTTTGCAAATCAAGGTACGGGAGACTTTCTTGTACTTAATGCTGACAATCCTTGGACTCGAGAAATTATACAAAAAGATTTACTACAGACTTTGTGGCTAGTGAGTGCGTTTGATATTGCAAAAAGCACAGATCCTGATTTGAGTAAATGTCAAAATGCTCTTTTTATACGAGACGGCGGTATTATTCTTAGGAAAGATGGAAAGGATTCAGTTGCTGTTCTTAAAGAAAAAGTCCCAATTGATTTTGGCGAACATATGCTCATGAATTTTATGATAGTTCTCGCAGTTGGATCAATCGTTGGTGTTTCTATTAAGGAGCTTGCGCAAACGATTGATTCTTTACCACGCGTAAAATTTCGCCAGGAAAAAATATTTGAAGGCAAGATAGGCTCTCGAGTATGTTCCGTTTTTAATGATACAACAGCAACCTCGCCTGACGCGACCATTGCTGCAATACAAAGGTTCGGTACAAAAGCAGTGTATATAATAGGTGGAACAAATAAAGAGCTTGAGTTCGAAAAGTTGGCTCTAATAATGCAGGAAAAAATTAGTCCACAACAGGTTGTATTGTTGGGTGGTTCAGCAACAACTCTTTTGTGCAAAGCATTAAAAAAATACGCTGTATGGGATCATGAGCAAACTGATGTTGATACTCTCATACAATACGAAACGCTTGAAGAGTGTATTGTTCGGTCAATTGAAATATTTAAGAAGAATGGTGATTCCCAAGGATACGATGCTATTATTTTTTCACCAGCCGCAAAGAGTTTTGAGAAATTCAAAAATGAGTACGATAGGGGCGTGCAATTCAATGATTTTTTTGGTAGTCTAATGAGGTGAATGTACAAAATAAATTGTCGGTTGGTTATATCACGCTCTTTACAACAAAGCCAAAAAAGATGGATGACTGGGAAGTTGCGATGGCAATTCGAGAGCATGCACGCTTCTCAGATCTAGGAGCTGCGTACTGCAGGTGGCTGCTTTACTACCTTATTGACGAAAACATCTTCCCAAGGTGTGTCGACGCTTTATCGGTTATTCAAAAGACCGTAAGAATTGCATCGGAATATTACGACGGCGAAGGTGAATGGAGAGGCGGTGACTACGATCGGTCTCAAATCAAAGTCTGGTATCAAACCTGTGAAAAAAGAGATGAGGAAAATATCAACAAGATGTTCTCTCATTTGGTAGCATGAAGTTAAGCGTTTCGCGCTTAGCTTTTTTTATTACCTAATTATCATTTTTTTTTGATATACTACAGATATGAAATTAAACAATCTTACCTTAGAAGAAAAAAGAGTTATTCAAGAAAAGGGAACAGAGGCACCTTTCACGGGTGAGTATGAAAAACACAAAGAGTTAGGAGTCTATATTTGTCGACAATGCGATGCTTATCTCTATAGAAGTAGTGATAAGTTTGAATCCGAGTGCGGGTGGCCAAGTTTTGATGATGAGATTGATGGGTCAGTTCAAAAAACACTTGATGCTGATGGAAGTCGAACAGAGATTACATGTTCTCGATGCAGCGGGCATCTCGGGCATATTTTTAAAGGTGAGCATTTAACAGATACAAACATTCGCCACTGTGTAAACTCTGTTTCAATGAAGTTTGTTGATGAGTTAGATGTTTCAAAAGAATCAAGAGTATTTTTGGGGGGAGGATGCTTTTGGTGTTTGGAGGCAGTGTTTAAGATGTTACCAGGAGTGATATTGATCACATCGGGTTATGCAGGAGGTGAAGAAAAAGATTCAACATATGATCGGGTGTGTTCTGGAGAAACGGGTCATGCTGAAATTGTTGAAATTATGTTTGACCCGACTTTAGTATCGCTAGAAAAAGTCTTAGAATTATTCTTTGATTCCCATGATCCAACATCTCTTAATCGACAAGGAAGCGATGTGGGTCCACAATATCGCTCTATTATATTGTGTGATTCGAAAGTACAAAAAGAAATTGTTGAATCTTATGTTGAGCGGATTGCCCAAAGTTTTACAGAGCCCATTGTGACCGAAGTTGTGTTGCTTGATGTTTTTTATAAAGCAGAGGCCGAACATCAAGACTATTTCAAAAATAATCCCGAAAAAGCATATTGCCAGATAGTGATTGCGCCAAAAGTTGAAAAAGCAAAGAAGCACCTCGGGTAGAGGTATTTCTTGTTTGATATGCATGCAACATTTTTTTGTAAAAGCTGCTAGATAGAAAAGAGAAAGCGCGCCGGAGGCGCGCTTTGCATTACATTGCTGGAGTTTCCTCTGGCTTTGTTTCTTCTGTTGGAGCTGCATCTGTTGCAGGAACTTCTCCTTCAGTAGCCACTTCTGGTGCTACCTCTGCAGGTGCATCAGTTGCTGGCATAGTTTGTTCGTTTGAATCCTCAGCTGGAGTAACTCCTGCATTTGGGTCCATGTTTGTATCTTCTGACATAGTTTATTTTTGATTATCGATAAACACTGTTCGTAGTGAACAATACCTCCATTATAGCACATTAGGCTTGATATGCTCGTGCTATATTTTCTGGCGTGTAATTACTGTTACAATACAGTATATGAAAATTGATTTTGGTATGACATGGCTTTATGTAAATTTATCAGGAGTTGATCCGGTTTGGAAGAATTTTTGTGCAAAAGAAGCTACAAAGCTTTATTTTAAAGACCTACTTAATTTTATTACTAGCGAATATGGTTCACGTATAATCTTCCCACCGAAAAATCTTGTTTTTAATGCATTCAGGCAAACGTCATTTGATGATATAAAAGTAGTCATACTTGGACAAGATCCATATCATGGAGAGGGACAGGCTCATGGACTTTCTTTTTCTGTACCGAAAGGTGTGCGAATCCCACCATCGCTGCGAAATATTTTTAAGGAAATAGGTAGTACTTCTAGTAGTGGCGACCTTACATATTTAGCAAGTCAGGGAGTACTTTTGTTAAATTCTGTTTTGACGGTGCGAGCCGGCGTAGCCGGCTCGCACCGAGCGCAAGGATGGGAAACTTTCACTGACGCAATCATTCAAAAAATAAGCGATGAAAAAGAAAATGTCGTCTTTATGCTTTGGGGAGCTTATGCAAAAGAAAAGTCATCACTCATTGACTCATCAAAACATCTCATTCTTGAGTCGCCACACCCATCACCACTTTCCGCCTACAAGGGATTTTTTGGAAATAAGCATTTCAAAAAAGCCAATGCTTATTTCAAGAAAAAAGAAATACAAATAATTGAATGGATAGAATTTTAATAGAGATAAGTTGCAACACTGAGACTTATTGGTATTAATACTCTCGAGACCGTCGATCTTTGTAGACCAGTAGAGTACTTTATTAAAGAAACGTCTGACAAGGCAAGAGAATCACTAAAGGGTCAGAAGGTGTGTGTGATTAAAAGAAAGAAAAACTAGAGTATAATAAAGCACATGAAAACCATAGGTCTCATCTTTCCACACCAACTATTTTTAGATAATCCGGTTTTGAAGCACGCCGACGAAGTCTATCTTATTGAAGACAGTCTCTTTTTTGGTGATACACATAATCCACTCAAGTTCCATAAACAAAAACTGGTATTGCATCGCGCTAGTATGCAAGCATATAAAGACGAACTCGCATCAGTGGCTAATATAAAAGTTCATTATATTGAGTACGAGCCAAAGAAAAATATTGTGAATATCTTGAAAGGAATTTCTCTCGACATCAAGTCGATAGTTTGCGTTGATCCGACTGATTATCTGCTCGAGCGCCGCATCAGACGCGTATTTCCAGATTTGGTTTTCTTGGATTCGCCACTATTTATTAACTCAAAGGATGACAATATAAAGTACCTCAAAGAAGGGAAGCTTTTTATGCAAGAGTTCTATAAGTTTCAGCGCAAGCGACTCAATATTTTGATGGACGCCAGCGGTCCTGTTGGTGGACGATGGAGCTATGACGACGAAAATAGAAAAAAAATTCCCAAGTCTCATTATTTGGAAATTCCCGCTGATTCAAAACATAACAAAAATAAGTATGTCGATGAAGCTATTGCATATGTGCAGAAAAAATTCCCAAGCAATTATGGAAGCCTCGAAACTTTTTCATATGCAATTAATCGCAAGCAAGCTCTGCAGGTGCTTGAGGATTTTTGCTCAGAACGACTTCATTTATTTGGTGACTATGAAGATGCTATCGTCAAGGATCGCAACCAGTTGTATCACAGTATGCTTTCTCCCTATTTAAATATAGGACTTATTTCACCAATAGAAGTGGTAGAAAAAGTGATTGCGTATGCTAAGAAAAATAACATTTCAATTAATAATACAGAGGGAATAGTGAGGCAAATTATCGGCTGGCGTGAATTTATTCGTATGACATACGAGGAGCATGGAGTATTGATGAGAACAGAAAATCAATGGAATCATACCCGTGAGCTTGGCCAAAAGTGGTACGACGGAACGACAGGGATTGATCCGGTAGATTCTACAATCAGGAAAACTATCAATAGTGCATATGCGCATCATATTGAGAGGTTAATGGTAATGGGAAACTTTATGTTTCTATGTGAGATTGATCCGAAACAAGTTTATAATTGGTTCATGGAAATGTATATAGATGCATACGACTGGGTAATGGTACCGAATGTTTACGGTATGACACAGAGTACGCAAAAAGGCCTTATGACTACTAAGCCGTATATTAGCGGCTCAAATTATATTAAAAAAATGAGTGACTATGCAGCTGGTCCGTGGGGAGATATTTGGGATGCACTGTACTGGAATATGATTATTAATAATATTGATGAATTAACAGAGAATGGCCGCATGCACTTTGTGACAGCTCGTGCTCAAAAGTTTAGTAAAGAACAAAAAGAAAATTATGCAGAAAAAGCAGAAGAATTTTATCGCTCACTCTGATGAGTCAAAGCTATGTCCGGTATGCGGCAGAGTTTTTTATAATAGGAAAAAATGGAAGCTGCGTGGTATTTGGGACACGGTGATTTATTGTAGTGACAAGTGTCGGAAGGGGAAGAAGGCAGGTGTATCTTATTAATTCCGCTGAATTAAAGGTTGGCAAAAAGCTTTTTTACTTCTTCGATTTGTTTTGTATAAATATATATCTCCTGAACGACGCCCCCGCCCACAATTATCGCCTTGGTTCCTCCGGTCATTGGGAGAAATTTTATAGTCATGTTGCCGCTTTTTCCTTTGGTTTTTTTAATGATACCCAAGCTCATCTTAGAAGACAATCCAGATTTTTTAAGAGTTCTAACGACCTTCTCTGTGGCTTCTGTGGCTGAGCTGTGGCTACTGGTGATTTTCATATGTGACTTGAGTATATCATGCGATGAGATGTTGAATAAAAAATCGCCACGCACATTGTGCGAGGCGATAAGTCTCGTAAGACCCAATTTCATTACTTGCTACCAACAAATCTTTTGCTATCAAGGTGATTATTATGATAGAATAGGTATTATTACATTTACAAACATGGAGATATGAATTCATTTGAACAACCCCCAATAAATAGTGCAGAAAATGAGCATCGAAATCTTAAAGAACAAGTTGTAGCATCTGCCAAGTCAAAGCTCGAATCTTTTAAGAAAAATAAACCTGAGATAGTTAGAGCTTTTGAGCGTAACTTTAACTTGCCAGCGGAAGCTTCCGAAGAAGAGATGCTCGATGCTTCAAATGAGATGACTAGTCTTGAAGGGTGGGATGCTGATGAAAAAGCTCTGCAACTTTTGAAGGAAGGTATTACTCTGGAAGATTTAGGAACCTCGAGAGAGGAATTAATTCAACTCTTTGCTGATCAGGGTAATATAGGTATCGACAATAATAGTTTCGAAATAGAATTGGATGAAATTTTAGGGGCACAAAAGAAAAATAATTCTGAATCAGTCTAAATACTATGATAAGTGTGTTTAACTTTAGAAAAAACCTTTATTTAAAATAAAGGTTTTTTGTTATGTGGACATCCTATTAAAATATTGGAACCAACGAGAATACTGGGTATATGAGAGTTGGGAGGTTATTAAAATCGTTAAAAAGTCTACTTATTAGATATTTTTAACGAAATACTTGCATAAACCGTTAAAATATGTATAATATAGATATGAATTCACGATTTAATAAACAAATACAAAATCTCCGAGAACGTTACTACAAGTTATATGTTGGTAAAGAATTATTAATAAAGCTTATTAATGAGACCGAAATAACTGAACAGGTATATAACTCGAATGCTATTGAAAATAGCACGCTTACACTTGAAGAAACAGAGAAAATTTTACTTCAGATAGATTTAGATCGTTTCGTTAATGAGCGTGAAATTTTTGAGACAAAGAATCTTGCCCGTGTCGTGGAATATATTGAATCTAAGGCAAAGGAAAAGGAGTTAGGTTTCGATATCATCCTCTTTATTCACAAGATGTTAATTTCAAATATTCGTGACGATATCGCTGGTAGATTTAGAGAGTCTGGGGAATATGTGAAAGTTGGTAATCATATCGCTCCTGCTCCTGAAGAAATAGAAGAACAACTTCAGGAAGTAATTACAGAATACAATTCTTTAGTATCTTCATCAATCGTTGGTAAGATTGCCAAATTCCATCTTTCTTTTGAAAATATTCACCCTTTTGTAGATGGAAATGGTCGTATAGGGAGAGTTCTAAATAACTACCTACTTATTCGTGAAGGATACGTACCTATCAATATAATGTTTAATGATAGACTTGAGTACTATAATGCTTTTAAGGAGTTTGATACAACTAAAAAGACTGATTTAATGGAAGAAATTGTAGCAAGATCTATCACAAACAGTTACCATAAGAGATTGGCATATCTAGAAGGAAAGAAGATTGTCACACTTCGTGAGTATGCAACTATATCAGGACAATCACACTCAAGTTTGATAAACAAAGCAAAGCGTCAAACAATAGAAGCTTTCTTCGAAAAAGGAAAGTGGAAAATTGGAATTGAAAAGGACTAATCTACGAAGTTATTGGAAGGTACGGAATCAAGGCCTTGAAATATCGTTTTTATATAAAATAAGTATCACATGGTGGTAGTTGAATAAAAGAAAATATTCAGACTCGTCTTACTTACTGAAATTGTGACAATACAATTAAAAAAACAAGGGATATAGATACGGAAAAAGAGACTATTGATATTATGGTAGGAATTACATCTTTAATTTTTTTGTATCCCAGCCCCCACAATCCTAGTTGGAAAAAAATAAGATAAATAGGAATTGCAGCTAGACTCACTAGAGACATTGATAGAGGCTCTAGTTCACAGAGCCACCCGGTGCAGTTAATTGCTTGGAAATAAAAAAATATGACAGGCGCTGTTAGTAATATCGGTATTATTGCTGTTTGAAATTTGGTTCGCAGATACCTTGCAGTTATCAGAGGAAGTATAATTGCTATAAATACAAGTGCAAATATAGATACAGATGAGTATGGAACCTCCGCTGCTGGAGAGTGTTCTGAAACATAATTGTGAATTAATAAAAATACAACTAACAAACTAATTGTTGTAGATGTAAACCAAAGATATATCATATCTAAATTCTATCAGCATTCTGTAGTTGTTTCAATGTGTTATTACAGCAATTTTATATAAAAAAATCCACACAGAATAAGCCCACATGATTGAGTATTTTCTGCAAAGTAAAAAATATCAAATTACTTGAAATATTTATACATATTTTTGAAATGTGGACATAGCACTCACTATTTGGAACCGCTTAGAAAGTTGGGTGTTTGAGAGACATGGCGAAATGAATCTAGTGGGAGGCAGGGAATCAATGCTTTGAAATATCGTTTTTATATAAAATAAGTATCACATGGTGGTAGTTGAATAAAAGCTTTACCGAACTATCGATAGCGTGTAGTATTATCCTATGAAAAGAAATATATTATTGATGGCACTTGTGATGTTCGTTATACCCCAGATAACTTTAGCGGCTTGGTGGAATCCTGTAAGTTGGTTCGATAAGTGGTCGCTTATATTTGGACAGAAAGAAGATACCAGTATAGAGTTGCTTGAGTTAAAAATTAAGGAATTGGAGTCTAGAATTGAGAATGATGAGGTCAATTCAGATAATGTAAAGGAAGTTGTGTTAGAAGATAACCAAGAAGAGTCTGTGCCAAAACCAGAAGTTATAATTAAAGAAAAAGTTGTTTATGTCGAAAAACCCACCTCAACAGAAAAAGAAATAGCTACAAAGCCCAAAGAGATTGAAAAAATAGTACCCGACAATATATTGAGTCCCGATGTTAACATCGTCTATTCATATATTGATCAGGGAACATATGTAGATAGTTATGGCGGTGAATATGGAAGTATATTACTAGGACTTCGTATATCAACAGACAAAGATATATATATTCCAAAAAACACAACTGATTCTGCGGGAAACGGTATCGGTATCGGTTACTCCCTTAATAAGGGTGACAAATTCGTAGGACACAGAGACTCTAATGTTAGATGCGGAATAACATCTAGTGGACACTGTAAAATTCGAGCGGGTAGTATTGATAAAGAGATAACTGCAAATGTTTGGATATATCCAGAAGACCCTGGACAGTACACTACTTCATTTATAAAGCTTGGATATAAGTACAATCCTAAAGGTATTATGAATTATATCGATATAAATAAAACCTCTGAACCACTCTACGTAGGTTATTAATTCTTATATTATGTGCCTCAGGAACTGCTCTGAAGTTATTTATAATTATAATATTTCAAGTTATTTTTGAGTTGTGGAGAAGCGCGGAATCACTGCACCCTCCCTATTTTCTAATCTCGTTTCACTCGAAGAAAATATAGTCAGTCAGCATAAACCTCGATTCCAGAGTCATCTGCCTCAGAAACAAAAAAGTACACTCTTGCGAGCGTACTTTTTTAATTTCTGTGGAGATGGCGGGAATCGAACCCGCGTCCATAGAGGAACTACATACGGATCTACAATAGATAGTCGCTTTTTGCACGCCGGTGAAGTATTACTACTGCATCATTGTATTTAAACACTCACACTCTAAAAGAAACAAAACATGTGGTGCCGATTTTCAATTTATTTAACCAATGAGTCGAAACACACCCATTGAGCGAGTCTGAAGATATGCCACTAGACTTCGATTTCAGACACATCGAAGGTTCGTGCGCTCATCAAGCTTATGCGAGAGCGTATGCGAAGTCACCAACCTTAAAAGGTGATGCTACTGCGTTTGATTTTGCAGATATTGTTGTGAGGTGTTTTAAGAGTATCCTCATCTCTCTATTGCACGTATATATGTACGCATCTATGTCGAAGCCGATCATCCCCTCGCTGGGTTGGTGAAGTTATTTGGGTAAGTAAGTTGGCGCGCCCGAAGGGCGCGCCTCACCAACACAAAGAGGGAAGGGTCCACTAAGAATTTTTCAAAGTTCTGCGCATGTCGCGCTCGTCTGCTTTCTTTTTAAGCGATTCTCGCTTATCGAATTGTTTTTTACCACGCACGATAGCGATTTCACACTTAATCTTTTTTCCTTTATTATACATCGAAGTAGGCACTACTGTCAATCCAGCCTGTTTCTCAACTCCTAGGAGCTGCAGAATCTCTTTTTTACTCAAGAGAAGGCGGCGAGGCCGTAGCGGCTCATAGTCCTCAGGTGTGTTTTTAGGTTGAAACGCAGCAATGCTCGCCCCTACCAAAAACACCTCGCCGCCCCGCACACTTACATACGATCCTTCAAAGTTCAGTCGTCCAGTCTTGATAGACTTTACCTCATGCCCAAAAAGCTCGATGCCCGCTTCGAGCCGTTCGATTACTTCATAGTTAAATAATGCTTTTTTATTTCGAATCTTTTCCATAAGCAATGTAATTATACACATTAAATCATGATATTATAGATGTATTATTTTTATAATCATTTTTTATGGAAAATAACTCCGAAACTTCATATGTAGCCAAGGTAGATATTGAAAACGACAACGTCATTATAATTGAGCAAAAAATTGCAGAACCTGCAGAATTAAAACCATTACCAGACTATTTAGTATGGATCTTCAATATATACGGTGCTCTCATCTTATTAAGTGGGGGATATGCTATGGTTACAAGTCTTTTGATTTTTTTGTTCAGTCCACAACTTTTCTTGGTACTAGAGGGTATTGCCGCAGCTACAATTTTTGCGGGGTTCCTGCTTATAAGAAAAAGCCGGTATGCCATCATCCCGTCACTCATTATATTACTTGTAAATTTTATCCTTAAGTCCCAAGTTTCACTTCTCGATGCAGGTGTGGTTCTTCTCTGTATTATATTTTGGAAAAGTTTGCGTCCAACAATTTAGAATAATTTACGAAAGATTATTTTCACAAGCCTGTATAATTTTAAAATTATGTATCCAAAGACGAGAATTGGAGTATCGACAATATAAAGGTGCGCCATCTTTTTTGAGAAGGGTAATTCAAATGAATTCTTTTCTTTGTTATAGCCACCTTTTAGTTGAAAAGACATACGGTAAGTATAGCCCTAATTTAAATTAAAGCTAAGTGTGTTGTTGGTATTTGACGAAGCCTCCTACATAAGCGTAGAATAGGGGCATGTCTATAGTTCCACAGTTAGTTGCTAACAGTTTGATTGCAGGATCACTGTATGCGCTTGTTGCTTTGGGATTCAATCTCATTTTTAGCACAACAAAATTTTTTAACATTACTCACGGAGTCATCTCTGCAATCGGAGGGTATGGAGTTTTTTACTTTGCCAAAAAACTTGGTTGGGGGGTGCCAGTTTCAATTCTGGCGGCGATTGCTATCGCCGCCTTCGTCGGCTGGCTGACAGACTACTTTGTCTTTAGAAAGATGCGAGCCAAAAAATCATCGAGTATGATTATGCTCGTAGCATCGCTCGGACTCTTTACTGCGATACAGGCGGTCATTGCAATCTTCTTTAGTAGTCAATTCCAAACCCTGCCGGCTCTCGTAACAGGACGTGTAGAAATCTTTGGTGCAATCTTTACATCAATCCAGATTGTTATCCTTGCGACGACTGTGGTTATTACGCTCGGCCTTGCTTTCATTATAAAGAAAACAAAATTCGGAAAAGCAGTACAAGCAGTGTCGGACGATGTAGAGGTTGCACAAATCGTCGGTATTAAATCCGATGTTATTATCGGACGCGTGTTTATTATTGGCTCTGCCATCGCTGCCGTTGCGGGAATTGCAATTGGTTTCGATACAGGAATCGAACCAACGATGGGAATGAGCTTACTCCTTAAAGGTGTCATCGCCTCAATCATTGGAGGAGTCGGAAATGTGTTTGGTGGTGTGCTCGGTGCTTTTCTTCTCGGCTTCGTTGAGAACTTTGGTATCTGGAAGATCTCAGGTGAGTGGAAGGATGCAATTGCTTTCGGCCTCTTAATTGTATTTTTAATATTCAGACCCCAGGGTATGTTCAAGAAGAAATAATATGGAATACATAATTCACTTATTAATACTGATATCAATATACTCAATTTTGAGTATGAGCCTTAACTTGATTGTAGGCTACGCAGGGTTGCTTTCAGTGACGCATGCAGCGTTTTATGGAGTAGGAGCGTATACAACAGCGATTCTCATTTCGCGCTATGAGACTAACTTTTTTCTCACCGCAATCGCCGGCGCTATTATCGCCGGATTGCTCGCGCTCTTGTTCGGCCTCATTCTCAAACGCTTCAAAGCCGATTACTATGCGCTGGTGACTTTTGGCTTAAACATCATTGTTTTTAGTGTTTTCCTCAATTGGCAAGAATTAACGCGCGGTCCGCTCGGAATTCCAGGAATTGATCGACCAGAACTATTTGGTTTTGTTTTTAAAGAAAACATTTTCTTTTTGGTCCTTGTGGGATTGGTGGCGTACGCAATCTATGAGCTTATCGAATATGTAGTAAAGAGCTCGTTCGGACGAACACTCAAAGCCTTGCGAGAAGATGAAGTGACAACGGAAGTTTTAGGATACAAAACTGAGAACTATAAAATGGTAACATTTTCACTAAGTGCCGCGCTCGCCGCAATTGCTGGATCCTTCTTTGCTTCGTATATTACTTTCATTGATCCATCAACCTTTTCGCTCGACGAATCTATTTTCATACTTTCGCTTGTGATCCTTGGAGGACTGGCGAATAGTCGAGGAGTGTTTTGGGGAACAGTTGTGCTAATTCTGTTGCCTGAAGCTCTGCGATTTGTAGGTTTCCCAACGGATATCGCCGCACAGATGCGCCAAGTAGTCTACGGACTCCTTCTTGTCTTCTTGATGATGTACCGACCGCGCGGATTCATGGGTAAATACCGGTTGTAAGAGTCATTTCATAAATATGATATACTTTTTTTATGAAGTTAAAAATTGGCTGTATTGGCCAAGGATTTGTCGGTAAAAATTACGCAGATGACCTCGAGTCGCGCGACTTTACAGTCGTTCGTTATTCTCAGGAGCCTGAATATATACGGAATAGAGAAGAAATTGCTTCGTGTGACATTGTTCTCATAGCAGTCCCTACTCCAACTACTACAAAAGGTTTTGACTCCTCAATTGTAGAAAGTGTCTTGTCTCTTGTTGGTAAGGGTAGGGTGGCACTTATAAAATCAACAATGCTCCCAGGAACAACCAGAGACTTAGCGGAGAAGTTTCCAGATATATATGTGATGCACAGCCCTGAATTTCTTCGAGAAAAAACTGCTGCACATGATGTTCAGCACCCAGAGCGAAATATAATTGGCATACCAAACAATGCACCTGAATGGTCTTTGCGAGCAGAACAGGTATTGTCAATATTTAGACCAGCCCCATTTAGTAAGATAATGGATGCTGAATCTGCTGAGCTTATAAAATATATGAGTAATTGTTTTTTGATGAGTAAGGTTGTTTTTTTTAATATCATGTACGATATCGCAAACGAGCTGTGTTTAGATTGGGATCAAATCAAAGAATCTGTTGCAGCTGATTCAAGGATTGGGGCATCACATACAGAAATAATACACAGAAGTGATCATGATGATGAGTCTCGTCGCGGCGCGGGTGGTCGTTGTTTTGTCAAAGACTTTGCTGCTATGCGTGAGCTACATGAAAAAATTCTACCCGAGAATCTGCATAGTTTGAATGTATTAAAGAGTATCGAAAGAAATAATATTGATTTATTGAGAAGGAGTGGAAAGGATGTTGATATTATTAATGATATTTATAAAGAAAATTAATAGGTTGATAAAAAGACTAAAACACTACCCCTTCGAAATATTCCACACCTGCTGCCAAAGCATCTGCATCAGCTGTGCAAATTCTTTACTGTGAACAATGAAAGCGAACTTGTCTTCGCCGACGCCGGCGAAAAGCGTCTTATCGTCATAGATCCAATAACTCATATCCCATATCATGCCTTTGGGTGCGTATCGAATAGAGTGGTTTGTTGCCCAGCCGGAACTTTTGAGGAGCTTTTGTTGTGAAGCTGTAGTAAGCATTTTTCTATCCGTGTGTGATTGAACTACATGGAGATGTACATCAAATTTGAGTCTTTGTGCACTGTGCCACTTACTAAACTCTTCACCAAGGACGGCAACCATTTCTTCTGTTGGCCACATGAGGTACGAGTCTTTGCATTTTGCATGCCACATATTATCTCGAAAAGCTTGGCGAATACCTTCGGCATTTTTATAAAAAGTAATTTTTGGACGAGAGGACTTTGCTGTAGTAGGGGAGTGAATCATGAAGTCCTCCAAGAATTTATTCGCTTGCGATATCTCGGCGAGTTTCTTTGCACCAATTTCTTTGAATTGTTCGACACTGATGACGCCGAACTCTTTGCTACGGTTTTCGCTGTACTCGACTATGAGATTTTGTGAAGAGAGGTCCGAGAGGGCATCGTAGACAGAAGACTTGGGGAGGGCAGTGTCTTTTGAAATCGTCACAACTGTTGAGGTGCCTTTATCTATCAAATAGAGAAACACTTTTTGAGAGCGTTCATTGATATCGAGTAAGTTAAGTGTTGCGTGTATGTCCATAAATTTTAATTACTTTTTTTGCTAAGCGCTCTCACACTGCGTCTTTTTGAGAGTTATTATTCGGTTTTCGCCGAACTATATATCATTTATAACATTTAATATATACTCTGTCCATTATGAATACAAACACAAATACAAACACAAAAACAAAGAAAATCGCTGGAATTGTCATAGTTATTATTTTATTTATTATTCTCATAACAGCTTCGCGAACTAATTTACAAAATGAAAGAGAGAACTCTCAAGGTCCGATTAAAATTGGTGCGTCGATTTCGCTTACTGGTGCTGGTGCGCAGTTCGGGGAGATGTCACAATATGCTATGGAAATGGCTATAGAAGAAATTAATGCGAGCGGGGGAATGGATGGGAGAATGGTCGAGCTATATATCGAAGATAATGCAACCGATCCTAAAGATGCCGTTTCTACATGGCGAAAACTTGTCGACATCGACAAAGTGGATGCTGTGATTGGAGGAATGTTTGATTTTACGACGCAACCTCTGCTTGCATTATCTGAATCAGAAAAGATTACCGTGATTTCCCCAATTAACTTTGTTATCGATGGTTCATTTGAAATGACCGAGCATAGTTTTGTGATGTATCCCGAATTTGAAAAGGTAATCAAGGAGCTCAACACTGTTATTGTAAAAGACGACATAGGTCAAATGGGAATGGTGAGGTTCCAGTCTGATTTCGGTGGTGAGATTGAGCGCGTACTCTCCGGACTTCTTGTAGAAAATGAAAAACCAGCACTCGTCGTAGAAACATATGCTGAGATTGGCGGCTCTGATTTTCGAACACCGATTCTTAAGCTTAAAGAAAAGGGAGTCGACACCGTCTTTCTCGATATGCTTGATTTTGATATCGTAAAGTTTCTCAATCGTGCTGACGAGCTCGATTTTCATCCCCGAATTATTGGTTACACGACTGTGCGTGATGTTGTCGGTAAGACCGACCTTATCGAAGGTGCAATAATGCTCGATTGGGAAGTTCCGTCAGACGATTTTGTGAAACGCTTTATCGGAAAGTACGGATTTGCTCCTGAACGAGGAAGCAGTAGAAGTTATGCGGCAATCTATGTTCTCGCACAAGCAATCGCAAATAGTGATGAGCAATCTCAAGTTGCAAGCTACATTGAAAAAAATACATTTAACACTATAGACGGAAAGGTCTCATTTACTGAGAGTCATGCAGTGGCAAGTACTCCGGTGAAGATTATGAAGGTTGAGGGAGGGAAATTGGTGGAGGTTAAATAGAAGCTAACTAAAAAATTTTATTAACTCCTCGTAGTTATTAGATACCCTGCCTGTTTGCTTGAGTAAGATACTCAACCCCAAAAACATCTGACGAAAGTTCTTGTTTTTAATTTCAAAGCCAACTTCTTGCTCCCAATCTAAAATAAGAACACTATCGTTCAATACAAAAATCTCACAACTTCTTGGAAAAAAGTTTGAAGGTAGGAGTGTTATTGAAGATGTTCTTTCTGAAAAATCATTCTTGTAACCCGGGCGTGACTTTTTTGGCAACAGGTTTTTTACAAGTTCATACATGCCTTCTTCGACGATTTGATCTAAAAATATTTTTCGAGAGATTATTTTCTGATGGTTTTCTTTAGCTAGATTCTTTTTTGATTTTTTAATTGAATTTATGAGAGAGGAGTTCGGCTGAATTGTTACGACAGTACTTTTCTTGGGTTGCAAACTAATTCGAAGCCAAGCCTCAGTCAATTCCTTGTTTCCTGAAAAGAAAGCTATGTTTTGCGTGGGTACTGGTGTCTGAGATGGGGAAGGAGTTTGCAAAATAAATGCCTTTTTTCTATAAAGAAATCTTTTTCCAGAAGATATCTTTTCTAGAAGACCTCTGCGTATTAATGTTAAAATATATGGATATAGAGTTGACCGTGGATGATTTATTAGGCTAGCCATACTTGTGATGGAAATTGCTTCACCAGATACAAGTAAGATGGACTCTTCCGGCGAGCTGAGGTTTAAGGCTTGCAAAAGCTCTCTACTATAAAGTGTCGACATATACGACACTTTATACCATTATTTACCTTATAAAACAAGCCTAATTTAAAACGTTCGTTTTTTTGGGTAATTTGCTTATTTTACTTATCATTGTGTGTATGCAAAAAATAACAACAATATTCGTAATACTTCTTATTCTGGCTAGTTACTTTATTTTTATTAACTTTGATCGTGCGGGAAGTCAAAATAAAGATGAAATAACCATTGGGCTCATCGCTGGCTTATCAGGACCTTTCGCATCAACAGGAGAGAATGTATTAAAGGGTGCTCAGCTTGCCGTAGAGGATTGGAATACTGATCCAAATAATCGTAAAGTGCGCTTGATCGTAGAGGACGATGCTTTTGATCCAAAGAAAGGTCTATCGGCATATCAAAAATTAAAATCAGTTAATACAATCGATGGACTGTTTAATATGACAAGCCCAACAATGAATGTTCTATATCCAACTATAGTCAATGAGAGTCTTGTGATTATACAATTTGGAGAGCAAGATATTAATCCTTCTGCTGATAATGTCTTTAATATTGGAAGCTCTGTCCCTGTTCAAAAAAGTGCTGGAGAATATCTACAGCAAACTCGACCGAATGACTCGGTGATTGTTGTAATGAATAATGATTCTACGCTCAATCGATTCGTTCAAGGATTTGAAAGTGGTTACGGAAGTGAAATTAAAAAATTTAAAATGTCATACAGTGAAGCTGACTTTAAATCTACAGCCGCACAAATCATATCTGAAAATCCGGATACTATTGTCATCGCAATGATTCCAGATAGTGCGATTCCTCTCATAAACGCTCTCGCAATTTATGATAAAAGACCAAATATTATTTTCTCATTCTTTTCCCTGGAAGATTATGAAAAATTAGGTGAAAATATCTCATATATTGAAGGTGCCGAAATAGTATCATTCAAAGACGGAACAACCAGTTCGTTCAAAGATTCCTTTGTAGACAGATTTGGTCAGAAGCCAGGCGTATATGCAGATTATGCATATGATGGAATGCGAGCACTTATATCTAGCTACGATAAAGATGAGAATAAATGGAAGAAAAATATAACCAAGCTACATTATGATGGTGTAAGTGGGATTGTTGAGTTCGATTCTACAGGGACTCGTAAAACTGAGATTCAGATGCAAAAAATAGATGCTGGTAAGTTGGTAAATATCGACTACTAAAAAACACACTTAAATGATATATTTAAGGTATGTCTATCTTAGCAACAAAGAAAATATCTAAGCACTTCGATGGAGTGAAAGCTGTTCACAATGTTTCTCTTGAGTTTGAGAAAGGTTCAATTACAGGACTTGTGGGTCCAAACGGTTCAGGGAAATCTACATTCATCAATCTTGTGACGGGCGTGATTCCTAAAGATTCAGGAACGCTGACACTTTCTGACAAGGTGCCAATAGAAGTCATCAGACGACACGACATGTTCGAGTTTAAAATAGCGCGAACTTTTCAGGCGGTACATCTTTTTGAGCAGATTTCCGTACTTGATAATATTCTGCTCGCGCTTACCAAGCGAGGTTTGTGGGCGGCAATGTTCGAGAATAATACGAAACTCTATGAGGAACGCGCAAGAGAGATTCTGGAAAAAGTAGGACTCAGTGAGAAAATAAACGCCCAAGCAGAGGAACTTTCATACGGTCAAAGAAAGCTTCTTGAGATCGCGCGTGTGATTGCGATGGACGCCGAGATACTATTTTTTGATGAACCATACGCAGGTCTTTTTCCTGAAATGGTGAAAAAGGTCTCTGCGATAATCAAAGAGCTTCGCATAGAAGGTCGAACTATTATTTTAGTAGAGCACAACATGGATCTCATCCGTGAACTTTGTGATCACCTCGTCGTATTTGATTCGGGAGAAATTCTCGCACAAGGTAAACCAACAGAAGTGCTCGCACGCCGTGATGTGGTGGAGGCGTATTTAGGGGAGTAATGGAGAGTAATGTTTTCTTGCACTCGAGGTATTCTATTGACATATCAGTATTTTATGCTACTTTAATAAAAGTAGTTTCTTGAAATAGGAGCGGAACAACCACAAAAAATAACAACAACCACAAAAAAGTATCACTTCATTATGAAAACCGAACTGACAATCAGCTCCCCGCAGGGCGACCAAACATTCGAAGCATTCTTCCATATCCGCGCAAGCAACAAGGATCTGTACTTCGATTCGATAGGGTTTTACTTGGAGCACGGAAAAAAGACTCTGGAATTCCCTCATCACGAGGTAGAAATCCTCGCACCGGACAAGGAATTTCTCAGGGAGCGCAAGCTCCACGTCATGGGCATCGACGACGGCAGAGTGTTCATGTGCTATCCGAGACAGCTGCGCGATGTCGAGGCGGCACGGGCGATATTTCGCTTGTGGGCTCTCGGTTCCGTGTTTACTATGAATACAAAAATCGAATTCAACGACATCCACGCTCAGTGCGGTTATGACCCAAAGAGGACCGAGTCGCTCCTGAAAGGTGCGTACGGAATCGTTGTGGCTGAATAAGCTCTGATGAGTCCAACCTTCAAACTCCACGATGTACATCGTGGAGTTTTTTACTTTAAAGATTATTTTATTTTTATTTTATACTCGGAGCCCGAGGGCCGCAGTAGTTAGATTGTCGCACTGTGGTTTTTTTGTGCAAATTAAACTGCTGGGAGCAAAGGGCACTGCTCTTGTCTGCACGTACTATTCTTGATAGTAGACATTTTTAATGGAAGTGTTTGCGAGGTATGCGAGGTATGCGAATACATTGACTTTACATATATTTTATGCTACTGTCATGCCAGCAGTTTTTTGAAAAAAGCTCACCAACCAAACAACCAACAACCAATAATGAAACTATTTGTTCCAAACCCCAGCCCGATAACTATCGCACTTACGGCGGTACTCGGTCTTATCAAGGATTCCATGGTAGTCACCTCAGTCGAAGATGCGGACTATGTTCTCGTGACAACTTCGGAGGATCTTCGCGAGCACTACCGTGCTGACAAGTTCTTCGGATTCGCTCCGTGCATAAACATTGAAAGGGATCTTGCAAAAAAGCAACCAGAAAATGTCTTTGTGATGAACCCGTCGGCAAGTTTGCTGACGGATCATCCGCATAGTGGACTATCGTTCTGCCTCGCTCTAGAAAAATGGATGTCTGAAAAGGCAGTCACGAGAGCTACGCAAGCGCAGCAACCAATTCAGGAGGAAGAGAAAAACCTCGCCAAATTCACTCGTGCCTATACGGTGCTTGTAATCGACGATACTCCGGCGAACCTCAATAAGGCAATCGTGCGACTTCTGGGCCACCAGCTCTTGTTGGTAAAAAGTCCCGAAGACGCGATGCGCCTTCTAAACCTTGGCGGGAAAATGCCTGATGCTGTCCTCACCGACATGCAGATGCCACCCGACAAAGTTTATGGTTCACTGAACCTTGATGTCTACGGCGTCACGGAAAAGATTCACTCAGGATTCGCAATGATGCTCGAAGCAACGAAGCGGGGAATCCCCGTTGCTATTGTCACTGACGGTAACCACCACCAAGACTGGGCTTCAGCGATGTTTGACCACATCAAAGAGGCGACAGTTAATGGTCAGCCGGTGAAGTTTTACAACGACATCGGCAAAAACTGGGACTGGGCCCTCAAAGAGCTCATGGATCACGTCGAGGCCATGAAGGTGTCCGAATTGTATCATTAGGAGTAAAATCCTTCAGCACCCCCACGAAAATGCGAATTTTTGTGGGGGTCTTTTAATACTAGTGTGTATGAAACTTCGTTATAAAACTTTACTTTTTAAATAGGGGGGGTAAAATTAGACTATGAATAAAAAAATAATTTGGATCTTAGTAATAGTTGTTATCATTTTAATAATTGTAGGAGTCACTTCACGTCAAGAAAATAAAGACGATTTAAAAATAGGATTAATATCCTCTCTTTCTGGACTAACTGTCGGAGGAGATAACTTGGGTCAAGGTTTTGCAAACGGTGCACAATTAGCTCATGAAGAATATATGAGTAAAAACCCTAATTCAAAAATTGAATTGATTATTGAAAACGATGGCTATGAGTCTAAAAAAGGTCTCTCTGCATATCAAAAGCTAACTTCAATTGATACTGTTGATGCACTTATTAACCTATCTTCACCAACAATTGATGTAATATCTCAAGATGTGAGAAGTAAAAATATTCCAGTAATACAACTCGGTGCCGAAGCTGAGATATTTGTAGATAGTATTTTCCAAATGTACCCAGATCAAACTTCGATTGGAATGTTGGGTGTCCTTGCAGACGAAGAGGGAATTAAAGATGTAATGCTTGTGACGCAACAGATAAAAGCATATGAAAAATTTGTTTCTGATTTCGATGATAACTACAGCGGAGAGCTTGTTATAGAGAGAATTAGCCCAACCGAAAAAGATATGTCCTCTCTATCTCTCAAGATAAAAGAACAGAACCCTGAAGCGTTGGTTGTGTTTATGGGATCAAAAGAAGGTGCTCAATTAATTAAAAAACTGCGCGACATTAATTATGTACCAGAAAAAATATATTTCGACCTTAACTTACAGTTGGGTGCTGCAGAGTACGTTGAGATTTTAGGTAATCTAGATTTTCTTAATGGAGCAAAATCCCTCTACTCATATGCAGAAGCAAACGAAGACTTCAATGCGAGATATGAAGCGAGATTTGGTGGTGTAACAGGAGTGCTATCTGGATTTGGTTACGATTCTTATAATGTAATGCTTGAAAACTATAGTGAAAATATAAATGATTGGAACTCTAGTATGATTAAATATCAGAAAGAAGGTGTTACTGGAAAAATATCATTTAACAAAGAAGGGTTACGACCAGCACAATTCAAAATAGCGGAGGTAATAGGCGGAGAGTTGGTTGCTGAGTAGTTAGATTCTAAAATAATATCGAAACCTGTGAGCTCAACTCGCGGGTTTTTTGGTTTATATATATGCGTACGACCTGTTGACTATTGCGTATATCTATGCTAAATATAATCCAGAATAGTCATGTATTTCATGGCAGTGCGAGTTTCACCAAGGTGGTGGAAACCGGACTGCCATGAAATACACCACACGAAATTCAATCGATCGACGCATGCGTACCTTTCACAAGGCTACACGGCCCACTGTGAATGTCCTCGCTGTTATTGGGAATTGTCTCATTTCAGCGCTTCTCTTCCTCGTCAGCCTCGGCTGGGTAGCACTCGCATTTGTTAGCTGGAAAATGTTCACCAAAGGTGGAGAAAAGCCATGGATTCTCTCATCTGATGAGCCTGGACATCTTGGTTGGGCGGCACTCTGCCTCATATTTGCAGTTGGCTCTGTTATGGGTTTCACTCATCTCAGGCCACGAGACTGGAAGCGAATGTTCAACATCAAACCCAAGTCGTCCTAGTAATAGGCGGCTTTTTTTATTTCTTGATTTTTTTCACTTTATCACTACCTCTTTCGACACCTCGATCATTTTCCATCTCCACCAGCATCCTCGCAATCTTGTCGTTCTGATCGTATTTTTTAAGCATATACTTGAGAGATTTAAACAATTCAAAAATCAGTCCGAATACATTTTTATCACGGATAGTAATTCCAAATCCTGCTTGCCAGTTGATGATAGAAACAACATCGTCATACAAATATATTTCTGCGTTTGTGGTGCTCAGATAGTCATTTGGAATACCTGATGTGTCCGCAAGTCTTCCGCTGATACTTTTGAGGAGTGGGGCAATCTCACCCTTTGAAAGCAATGGAATGATATGTTCGAATGCATGCTCATGGACAATAGCCTCAACAATAATATTTTTTCGTTTAATAGTTTCATTTACATGAAGAAATCGCTCGTGGCCACCGTTTTTAATTGCTGAAAGGAGTGATTGTTCTGGCTGAATTCCGTAAATTCTTTTATTTTTTGGTAATAGTGCAATGTTTTCAAGAACCTTCATCATATCTTCTCCAAAAAGAAACTCGACATGGCTGTTCGGAGCAGGGGAGAAGCCGGTAGTGTCTGGATGATTGGGTCCGAGCTCTTTTTTTGGAAATAACACTTCACTTGCATCGCCAAGAATCCAATAGAACTTTTTATTAAGTTTTTTTCGTACGACTAGTTTCCTCTCCTTTAATTTCTCGAGCATGTAATAGAGCGTGGTACGGGGGATGGATGCAGTTTTTGAGAGTTCAAGTATTGTCATCATGTTAGCTGGGCTTGAAGTGGTAGGTTGTGTAGCTGACGGGGCAGTCAACTGTTTGTGTATGCTCACTAGAAGATTAATTTCCTGGATGCTCAATCCGAGGACGAGTGCTTTTTCAGTATCCATACGAGCAGTATTTCGTGGTAGGTCTGGAGCAGGAGCTTGTGTCGTATTCTGTGCGTTTTTCATATCATAAGTATATATCTGTCGAAAAATTAGTCAAATCATATTATAAATGAGTATTGTAAAATAGGGTTGAGACAAGGAATTGTGCAGCGAAGAGTAGAAGTTTTCTTTTTATAGACAGATTGCGTATAATGTTGTGTATTAAGTAATTAAGTAATCATATAAACATTTAAATATTATGAAAAAGGGAATTAAAATAATTATTGTTGTGGCGGTCATTGCACTTGGAGCGTTCCTTGTGTTGGGTAATAATCAAAACGATAGTGCACATATTAAGATTGGTTTGATGGCACCACTTTCAGGTGAATATGCTATTGCTGGTGAGAATTATCAAAAAGGAATTGAGTTGGCTCTCGAAGAATATCGTGCTCAACATCCAGATGCGCAAATTGAGTTGGTCGTAGAAGACGATGGTTTCGATGTAAAGAAAGGTGTGAGTGCATATCGAAAACTCACAGGGCTGGATAAAGTTGACGCAATGCTGACAATCTCAACTCCTGTTATTGATGCGATTCATGAAGATATTCAACAGAGTGATCTGATTGTGATGCAGTTAGGAATTCAGACTGTTGGAATAGCAGATGACAATATCTTTCAAACGAGTTCAGCTCCAGAAGAGCCTGTGAAGCTATTTGCACAATTTATTAAAGACAACTATGATTTCAAGAAAGTCGCAGTAGTGTACGATAATACTGCTGGAGGAAATACTTTTCTCGCCGCTTTTGATGAGGGGTACAACAAAGACTTCACAAAGTTTGTTGTAAATGATAGAGAGGATCTGCGAGACCACGCTTTGCGAATTAACGGAGAAAATTATGAGGCTGTAGTGTTTCTTACTTCACCAGAAAACGGAGCGTTGCTTTCAAAAGAAATACTCGCACTCGATGGTACTCCTCCACTCTTTGCATACGATGCACAGTTACAAACCGGGTTCGGTGACTACAAGAGAATTCTCGGAGATACAAATGTGCTCAATGGTTCGATCTCTATGTGGCTCAAGGCAGGTGAATCAGAAAAGTTCGTAACAGCCTTCAAGAAAAAGTACGGTGAAGATCCAGGATTTGTCGCGGACTTTGGATATGATACATTCAATATTCTTATGGAAAACTACGATTCTGATAGGGAAAAGTGGATGGATAATATTCAATCATACGAGTCGGCTGGTCCTTCAGGAAACATATCATTCGATATAAACGGTATTAGAATTCAGGATATTGTGATCAATACCATTGTGAGAGGTGAAATTGCTCCGCTGGAGTAGGAATGCGATTCCGTTAGGATAAGAAACAAAAAAACGCCCGAAGGGCGTTTTTTGCTACTTACTCCACACCATCTCAAATACTTCTCTCAAGGTTTTTGCCACATCCTCGTTTTCGATGATAACAGCTTTAGCGTCTTGCATCATGACTATTCTGGTAAAGGTGTCGCCAATATCAATTGAAACATTAGAAGAGTATGTCTGATAGGGGACTGTGCGGACTTCGTGCCCAAGATCATTAATCATCTTAACAGGTTCAGTAGTACTTTCATCCAGTGGTGTGATTCCTCTAAGCTTTATATTTTTTTTGCCGAGTCTTTGACCCCACTGATAAAAAGCATCTATGAGTTTTTGAGATGTATTTTTTGAGGTTCCAAAAAAGCCAACAATCTCTTTGTGTTCAGAATCATTCTCTCGATATGTGAGAGCTTCGGTAACCCCTTGAATACCTTCATAGTATTGCACTTTCACATCTCGCTCTCGACTTTTAACTACAGAATTTAATTCCGGAAGTATTTGCTTAAAAGATAATATGTTCCGCTCTCGTTCTCTAAAGAATTCTTCGGGTGATTTAGCAATGAATCTTTGGCTTCGTGCGTGGGGAATTTTAAGCACGAGACCTTTTGAGATAAGTTCGTCTAGAATAACATATGTAGTAGGGCGCTTTATCTCAGCATTTCTTGCAATGCTATACACAGAAGAAGTCCCACTCCTGATAAGTGATATATATACACGAGCCTCTTTGTCGGATAGTCCTATATTAACTAATTCTTCGATATATCTTTCCATATAAACTAGAATAGCAATAAAGCATAAATAGTCAATAGTTTTGACAAAAGAAAATACAATACATAAAACCCTTTATTTTTAACGTATTTAAGCAAAACGTGCAATAATATAATTGACAAATCTCTATTAAGTGAAATAATTTATACATTAAAAATATATATAGTAATAAAAACATGAAAAAACTTTATAAAGTGTTGGGAGTAATTGTGGTGATTGGGTTGATTGCAGTATTGATTTTTTTGGCCAATAAACCAAAGGATGAAAGCGTTATAAAAATTGGATTGATTGCTCCATTAACGGGAGATCTCTCTACACTTGGTGATAACTATGTAAATGGGGCTTCGCTTGCACTTAAAGAATATCAAGCAGAACATCCAGATAAGAAAATCGAACTTGTTGTGGAAGACGATGCTTATGATTCTAAAAAGGGAACAAGTGCATATAATAAACTGGTTGGAATAGATAAGGTTGATGCAATTATGAATTTATCTTCACCAACAGTTGACGCTTTGCGGAAAACTATATTTGAATGGAATCGTCCATTTCTTCAGCTTTTCTTTGAATCAGATCCTTATGAGGATAATATCTATGCGTTATTTCCTGGACAATACGACGCACTTGTTGCTGTCGGTAAGCAAGCAAAGACTGATGGATACACAAAAGTATCTATAGTGATAGAACAAATTTCAGCGTACGAAAGATTTGTAGATGGTTTCAAGGAAGGATTTGAAGGTGAAGTAACAATCACAAGAATTAGTCCATCGGACAATGACCTGCGAACCCATGCTCTCAAGGTCTCACAAGAAGGCTCTGAGGCAATAGCTCTATTTATGGGAGCACAAAAAGCAGCTGGATTTATCAAAGCATATGACCAACAAATAGGCGAACTGCCACAACTTTACTTCGATACGAGCTTTTCTTTCGGACTCAACGACTACATAGCCGGGCTCGGAAGCCTAGATCTTCTGGAGGGAAGTAAGGGTGCATATGTAGCAAGTACAACAAGTGATGCTTTCAAGATTGCATACGAAAAAGAGTATGGAAAAGAAATTGCAATGGGTGCCGACTTTGGATACGACTCGATCATGTTGCTCCTTAATCAGTATGATAGTAATTCAACAAAATGGATTAAGAATATTAAGAATGCTTCTTTTGAGGGGACATCTGGTCCGATTGAGTTTGATTCATTAGGAGAAAGAGTACCTGATTTCAAAGTCATGACAATCGTCGGTGGGGAAATGAAGTAATTTACTTAGGTTGCGATAGTAAACAAAAAAAACGCCCGAAGGGCGTTTTTTCGCTTCTGAAATAGAATAATAGTCTTTATTCTTGCGGAATAGCTCCGTCTGTAATCGTGACAATCTTCACCATTGGGAGCCGAACTCCATCTCGGTCAAATTGTATAGCGCCAGTTACACCGGTAAGCTTTGCGTTCTTAATGTTTGTCACCCACTTAGCTCGATCGCTATTTTGAGTTTCAATAAGAGCGTTCAATGCGTCATATCCAAGGTCCGCAAAGAATCCAGGCTCTGCACCAAACTTTTCTTTGTATGCTCGGATGAACTCAGTAGATATTTCTTGTTGAACAGTTGCAATAATTGTTCCGTTCAAGATGTTAGCGTCCCCAAGAATTCGTACGTAGTCAGCAAATCCAGATTGAGCGTTCACATCCAGTACGATTTGAGGCAATGTTCCGGCTTGCTTTAAATATTCATTGAGAATCTGCGCACCGCTTTGAGGAAAGGCGAGTAGAATCAAAGCGTCCGGTTTTTCAGCAATAATCTTTGTAACCAAAGTTTTTTGGTCAGTATCAGCTGGATTTGAAACCATTTCTGTCATTCCTGATCCATATCCTTCCAAGAAAGCATTTTTAAATCGTATCATTGTATCGTGCTGTGTATATACGAGTACGGGATTTTGAAAACCTTGTGCCTTCACATATTCACCAAGTTCTTTTTCAAGGGGAATGTTTCCAGGTAATATTTGGAATACATTATCGTCTGTTGGAGCAACTGGTTGTTCGCCAGCTTGAATCACAGGAATGTTACTTGCAATCACATCGTCATATATTGCTCCAATAGCAGGGGTAGATACATTTATTAAAGCATCAACATTGTCGATAGATGTCAGTTTCTTGTAGGCACTGAGTGCTTTTTTAGAATCAAATCCATCGTCCTCCAGAATAAGTTCAATCATTGAGTCTGGATTATTTTTATTATATACATCTTGAGCGAGTAGGGCACCGTTAGCGAGGTTCTCTCCAACAGCACTATATTCTCCACTTAAAATACTAATCAAACCAATTTTAATAGGACCTTTTGTATCAGCACTGTTGCTAGTGTTGATGAAAACCGCTATTACAACAATCACGAGGATTGCTACTATCCACAATATTTTTTTCTTCATGTTTCAATTAACTTAAATAATTAATATCCCAAGTATAACGTATATCTCAAAAAAGGAAATTATAAATGGGTTATGTCAAATACTGTTAATAGTTATGGCTTATTCAATATAATTATGTCAATAATATTGACATAATGCTTTAAAAAAGTAATATGAAGGGATATGCCAAGGTATAAAATAGATCCGTACCTGTTTAACGAAAAGGAGAAGGTGATACTACAATCACTCAGGCAATACGATACTCCGCTAAAGATATCTCAGGATACTGGTATTTCGCGTTCCACAACATATTTTGTATTAGAAAAGCTCAAAACGAGAGGTCTCGCCAAACAAGTTCTTGAAGGAAGAAAAAAGAAATGGATTCGGAGAGAAGAAGGTTCTTCTTCTCAAAATGACGGTGAAGACAAAAATAAAAACACATATCCTCATGTGCATGTGTATTCTGGAGAGGATGGGGTTCATGATTTTTTGAAAAAAATAATCGGATCGGATGGTGGTAGATTTAAGAGTTTGAATGGAGACAGAATTACAACAGGCTGGGCGAAAAATGTCGGCATAGATAATATTATTGAGTTTAATAATCACATAGAAAAAAATGATCTTGTATCTGACCTGATTTCATCAAAAAATACATTGATTAATCACGTAAAAGTGTGGGGTGATCAATGGACAGAATCTTTTGTAAATAAACCAAATGAATATCATCTATTAGATACGAAATATCTTGAACATGGCGCTCAGGTATTTATCAGGAAGGATGTTGTATTTTTAATAAATATTGAAAAAGAGCTTGTTTTCGAAGTAAAGGATAAAGAGATTGCCAAGATGATTACTCTCTTGTTCGATTTTGTAAAAGATAATACAAATAAAATAAATATCCACGACTTTTTAAAAAAGGATAGATAGAATAGTTAAAAGCAGATACTACTCCTTTAGCAGCCGACTCTCCCATGCAATTTCAAACATCATCTGTAGGGAATCGTGAATGGTTTTGTCTTTGATGATGACTCCGATGATAGTGTCGCCGGTTAGTTTCGTGAGTGATACTTTGTCTGGTCCATAGATGGTGAGTTCAGCTTGAATAGGAAACTTCTCAGCCGATGCGTAGCGTATCTGGGGAGTATTTAAATCTTTCACTGCACTAAAAACTCGATTATTAAATTTTCTGTTGAGTGGAGTGTCCGGAATAATGACTTTCGTTCGTATTCTCTGTCTTTCTTTTGTTTTAGCAAATTGTCGAATGTATTTTTTAGATACCGTTTCTTCGAAAATCTCACCGTTTGAAAAAGCGAGCATTTCGTAGTTACTATATGCGAGCATGTCGTCGCACGTTTTGAGGACAGTATCAGCTCCTTCGAGATAGATTACCTGAGGTTTGTCGTTTGAAAGAGCAAAGATCTTTTGCAACTCCGGGAGGAGTCGCTGTGCCTTCTGAAAATCATCTTCGGCGAGAACGATTCTATTCTTGAGAAACTTGATGAGGTTGTCAGGTTTTTCTGCTTGATAGAAAAGTTTATTCTTCTTCTCAATCTCGTTCACTAATCCTTTTATAGAAAGTGCCGTCAGTGTTTTATAGACTGTAGAACGATTTATTTTTGTAGATTCGGAAATTTTAGAAGGGGAGGCACCGCCAGTTTCAAGAAGACAGATATAGACACTGCTCTCATTGGGATTGAGTCCAAGAAACTGTAATTGATGAATTATTTTTTGCATAGAAAAAGTATAGCATAAAAAGTATAAAACTGTTACTTTTTACGAACAAAATTTGGTAAAACTCATTAAAGTATTATTTTACAGGGTTTCTGCATGGATATATTGTTTTTAATAAACAAGTATATTTGATATTATGCTAATATTATTGTGTAATTATGCACATGAGCAGTAGTCATAATTATATCAAAGATGATAATCTTAGAAAGATAATATATTTAAATTAAAAAATACTAATAAACACTCACTAAACAAATACATTCAATATGAAAAAAATACTTACAATACTTATTGCACTGGCGCTCATCATAGGAGCTGCGGTGTATATACAAAAAACAGATAGTAAAAATGATACGAAGGGAACTGATGAGGTTGTAAAGATTGGACTCTCGTTGCCACTTACGGGTGGCGTTGCTTTCCTTGGAGAGCCTGCGCAAAAAGCTGCACAGCTCGCACTTAAGGATGCTGGAAAAACAAAATACAATTATGAACTTGTTTTCGAAGACGATCAGTTTAATCCAAAAACTGCCGTAACAACTGCAAACAAACTTATGAGTGTCGATAATGTTCTCGCTCTCATATCATTTGGTTCAGGAACGGGGAATTCTATCAAGAGTGTTGCTGAGTCATCACAGACTGTACAATTCGCTCTTGCGTCAGATCCAACAATTGCAGAAGGAGAATACAATTATATTCACTGGACGCCAGCTTTTGAGCAGGGAAAGCTCCTTGCACAAGAAGTTGTTCGACGAGGATATACAAAAATATCAATCATAGATACAAATCATCCTGGGCCGTTGGCAACAACCGATGCTATAAAGGCAGCTCTCGTGGGTACAGGTGTTGAAATCGTTTCGTACGATACAGTGATGGTTGGAAGTAAAGATTTTAGAACTACTGCCAACAAGGTGAAGTCTGCAAATCCAGAAATTATTATTCTCCAAATGTTTTCTCCAGAAATTGAAATAGCCGCAAAGCAGTTGAGGGAGCTTGGAGTAGACGTGCCAGTTACTTCAGTAGAGTCATTTGCATGGTCATCGGAACCAGAATTGTTTGAGGGAATGTGGTTTATAGCAGATACTGTTGTCCCAGAGTTTGCCGCGAAATATGCTGCAGAATATGGAGTTGAGCCACCATCAGGATCTTCATATGTGTACGATATTGTGAGCTACCTTATCCATCTACAGGAAAATGAAAAGACAATTATTAACTCAGAAGATCTGCCAGCTATCATCGCAAAAGATGGAGTTTGGAAATCATCAGTTTTTGGAAATACCGAAATCGATGAAGATGGGTTCTTCCTTACAGAAGCCTCTGTGCGAATTATCAGGGGTGGGAAAGTTGTGACGGAGTAATTGAGATTGAGGAGATACGCTAATATAAACGAGTAAGCAAAAAAAACGCCCTTCGGGCGTTTTTCTGCTTTGCTAAATACTGCTACTACTTTCCCATATCCCAGAGTCCGTCAAAAAATCCTTTGTAGCTCTCTGCAATTTTCTTGTTCCGTATCACTATTGACGTGACAGTATCTTGATCAAAGATATACATAAGGATTCCCAGGTTTTCATATATAGAAACGTTGGTCAATCCTGATAAGGCTTGAGGAATTCTCCTTCCGCTAAACTTACCTCGCGTATCAGACATGGTATGCAAGTAATCTGTTTGATTTGTACTACCGATGTATTTTACAGAGATATTTTTTTTGAGTCTTTGATAATCATACTCGCGAATACTGTTTCCCATAGATGATACAAAGGAATCTCCTGTGCCACCAAGAATAGATATAGTTTTGCCAGCTTCCATTTCTTTGAGCATTCGCAGTTCAACAGATACGAGGGATTCTCGTCCCTTCATTATTTCGATGCTTCCATTTTCGAGAACTGAATATTTTGCATTTATTGATTCAATTACTGATCCAGCAATATCCTTTTGTCTTTCTGCGATGTCTAATAAGATGGAAGGATTTTGAGCCGCAAACTTCTTTCTTCCTCTGACGGTGGAGTGATTAATGAGATTGTTTTTTTCGAGTGAGTCGAGTGAGTTGTATATAGTTTGGCCATGTAGACCAGTATCTCTTGATATTTTTGATGTACCAACTTCACCTAGTTTAAGTAGGGAAATATAGACCAAGGAATCGTTCTTATTGAGGCCAATCTTTTGTAGACCTTCTATAATATCATTGTTTTTATCAAGTAAAGATGACATGTTGTATTTTTAGCTTTATTTTATAACGTTTTATTATCAATATAATATCATAAAATTATGTTGATATCAATTAAAACAAGAGTATAATTTTACTCATTAGTCAAGTTAGTAATTAAAATAGTATTAAAATATGAAAAAGATATTCATAACATTAATTATCGTAGTTGTTTTGGGAGCATTAGTTTTCTCTCAAAATAAAGAAGATAGTGATTTGAGGATAGGCGCGGTTCTTTCCCTTACAGGATTTGCTGCAGTTGATGGAGAGAATATAAAATCGGGGATTGAGTTTGCGCGCGCCAATCTCGCAAAGAAAGGAATCAATCTTGAGGTTATTTATGAAGACGATGCAACTCAACCTGCAAAAACAGTCGGTGCTATCAATAAATTATCAGGTATAGATAGTGTCAGTGCAATCATTGGTCCTACTTGGAGTTTTTTAGCATCTGCTGCTTCAGAAACAATTTCTCAGAAAGGTATTGTCGCATTTAATCCTGCAAATACTTCTGAATTTGTTGAAGGAGGAGAAGGGTATCATGTTTTCGGTGCTCCAAAAAATGCTCTTAAGGAAAAATACGCAACACAGTGGCTTCAAGAAAATGGAGCAAAGAAGATAGCAATCGTTCTTGAGCAGGGTACATGGGGAGACAGTCACATATTGCCATTTAAAAATGCAGTTGAGAATGTTGGAGGAGAGGTGGTCTTTTTTGAAATGATTCCCTTTGAATCTGACGGTCAAGATATTCAGACAATGGTGAGTAAGGTGAAAAATGAAGGAGCAGATGCAGTACTTTTTACTGGATTTGATACTTCAACTGCCTTGTTCATTAATAAGACAAAAGATATTAATCCTGGACTAGCAATCCTTGTCGCTACGGAAATTGCTCGAAAACAAAATGAAGAGGGAATTATAAATGTAGATCCTGAAGATAATGTGTTCGTGATAGCTCCTCGGGCATCATCAAAATTCCGAGAAGATTATAAAAAAGAATATGGAGAATTCCCTGGTGCATATGCTGATAGGTCATACGACGGAACGATGTTGCTTGCCGAGGCTCTATTAAATAAATCCGACGATCAGAAGTTGATTGATTATATAAAAAATAATACATACGAAGGTTACTTGGGAAAATATTCTTTCGATAAGAAAGGAGATCTCATTGGAGGAGATTGGGAGGTAGAGCAGTTAAAGTAAAAGTTATTGAAGCAAAAAAACGCCCGAAGGGCGTTTTTTTGCTTTCATTTCCTGAGTGCTTTATTTTAATCTTTCTCTCACAACCATCTCTCCGTTCACCACTTGTTTGATAGTGAGGCTCGGATAGATTATTCCCTGAGCATCAAAGCTCACTTTACCAGAAGCACCATCTAGCTTTGTATCTTTGAGATTTTTGATCCACACATTCTCATCGCTATCATAAGCTAATAGATAAGTCATGAGAGCGTCGTATCCATAGTCAGAAAGGAATCCTGGCTTTTCGCCAATAACTTCAGTGTAAGTATCTGTAAACGCTTGGTTCGATTCACCTTCTAGGTTCAGCGCGTATGCTCCATTAATTGCTTCGAAGCTACCAAGATTATCAAGATATAACTGAGCTCCAGTTTGAATCTGTATATCGTAGAAAAGATTCACATCATCAGATACGAGTGGTAAAAGTTCTTTTGTAAAGATGGCTCCATTTTCAGGTGTCATCATTATCAAAATTGATGTTGGATTCATTCCTACGACTTTCGCTGCGTCTGTTCGTAAACTACCTTTGTCTGACGAAGCAACAAATAACTCAATAGGCGTCGTGTAGTTTTTTGCAAATTCCTTAGCAAAAGATTCCTGAGCAGCAGCTTGAGAATGAACAATAATCATTTTTTCGTGATTGATATCAAGATTATTTATGTAATTTGCGTACCTATTCCATGTATTATCGTTTCCAGGTGTTATTTGAAACACGTGGTCATCTGCAACATTGTTTGCTTGAAAGGCTCCCATGATAACTGGATAAGGGAGATCAATTGATTGTTCATATATTGCATCCATTGTACTTGTGAATGTGTTTATCAATCCATTAACTTTATCAATTTGAATGAGTTTGTTAAATGCACTCAATCCTTTTACAGCATCAGCACCGTCATCTTCAACTATCAATTCAATATCGACGCCGGTTTGTTTTTCATAAACTGATTCAGCAACTCGCATTCCTTTTACAAAGTTCTCGCCAATTGCAGCATAGTCTCCGGATAGGGGAGCGATGATACCGATTTTGAGACTTTCTGTTTCAGGCTGACTGTCGTTAGAATAAAAGAAACTAAATAGTGCTATTATTAATGCAATAACTGCAACTATAAGTATTGGGGTTTTTAATTTTTGAATCATAATAGTGATTAATTAATTTATATATTTACTGCTTACATACCTCCGACCGTTCCGTGCTCTGTAAAGCACTTTGGATCGACATATTCAATATCTATTGTATCATCTTCGGCAATGATAGGCTCACCTTTTTGTGTTTTTATAATTGTGTTTTCTTTGATTTATAATATTTTTAATCTTGCATTATCATAGCAAGCAACGTTAATATAGTCTTGTCAAACACTGAAATATACACAAAAACTATCAAAAAGCCTTATAAATAAAGCCGAAATGATGTTTATGATTTGACTATTTTATAGTCATAACCTATAATTATTACTATGAACTGGAGTGATACATCTTTAAAAATACTAAGTCTTACTAAAACCGAGATAGCCATTCTCAATGTTATCAATGATGTTTCTAAGAACGTGCAGGACATTTCTCTAGGCAGTAAGATTTCGAGAACAGGTATTAATCATGCACTGAAGTATCTCATGAAGAAGGGGTTGGTAAACTGTAGTTTGATTGGTAAGAGGCGTGTGTATACAAGCGTTGATTTAGTACAACTCACAAAAAAGTTTCAGCAAGTACTTGATCAGATTGAAATTTCACGTAAAGATACGAGAGGTGCAAAAATTAAAATATCAAAAGAAGATGAATTCATTATTCATGTCGGACTCAAAGAAATTATTCCCGCATTTAAACGTATAGCTTTTGAAAACAAAAATGAACGAGTGAGAGGTATTCAACATCATCGATCATGGAAGGAACTTATCAACAAGATAACTCCTCAGCAATTGATTGAATTTAATCAGACCATTAAAGATAATAAAATTATTATTGATGGAATACTCAATAAAAGTGCTTATATTTCTTACAAAAAAGAAATACAGAAAGATCCTCAGAAACACACGGAGGCCATCAAGAGTCTAGAGGGAAGAATGGCGGACTACACAATTTTTCCTGATGAGTTTTTCAAACATGATGCAGAAATGTGGATTTTTAAGACAACGACACTTATTATTAATTGGAAAGAAGAGATTGCAATTGAGATTACAAATAAAAATATGACAGGCTTTTTGAAAGATATGTTTGAGTTTGTAAAAAAAAGTGGAAGTAAGGTGAATCATAACGAGACAGTTCGAAAGTTGTTGGAAGTTTAAAACTTTTCAATTTCTGCAATATTAATGTTAAAATTTAGTAATGAAAAAAACTTCAGAAAAAATAATTACCCTCAAAAATATCCACGTGCAATACGGTGGAGTTAAAGCCCTCGACGGAATTGATTTTGAGCTGGATGAAGGGGAGGTGGTTGTATGTATGGGGCCAAACGGCGCTGGAAAATCAACAGTACTCAAAGCTCTCTTTGGACTCGCCCCTCTCGCAGACGGAACAGTCTCTTGGCACGATACAAAGATAATTCCGGTTCCACACGAAATGGTAGAACGGGGAGTTTCGTTTGTCCCACAAGGCCGACAGCTCTTCAAAAGCCTGACGGTTCGAGAAAATCTCGAGATGGGAGGGTACACAGTTGTGAGTAAGAAGGTTGTCAAAGAAAGAATAGAAGAAGTACTCGACCTCTTTCCAATGCTTCGCACAAAACAGTATGAGTACGCACGAAACCTTTCTGGAGGTCAGCAACAAATGGTTGCGATTGCTCGAGGCCTCATGACTGATCCAAAAGTTCTTCTTCTTGATGAGCCATCGCTCGGACTCGCACCAAAGATTGTGAAAGAAGTTTTTGAAAAAATAAAAGAAATCAACGAGAAGAGAAACACCGCGGTCGTTGTAGTCGAACATAATCTGCACTCAGTTCTCGGTATTGCAGACACTGCCTACTTACTTGATAAGGGAAAAGTGGTTGCAAAAGACAAACCAGACACTATTGTCACATCGGGTATTTTGGAGAAAGTCTTTTTGGGAAACGTATAACTTCGCTTAGTATATAATACGCTGCCCGAATAATGCATAACTTCACTTGCGAAGCATTGCTTTGAGTATAATATAGATATATGTATAAAGAATCATTTGAAGGTGTAGGAGGATATTCGACTGAGAAAGCGTCCACTACAAAAGTTGAGAAAAAATCTCTGACAAAACATGAGAGTGGAATGTCTATTATGATGCACGAGTCAGAGCCAACTAATCGTAACGAGAAGCAACTACAACTTGCGCACGACATTTTTATCGAAGTCTTTGGAGAAGATAGCCTTGAGAATATGGCTGAGTCAGAGAAAGCCGAAACAATACTCGCATTTTGGGTTGATGAGAATCAGGGATATGCAAAAACTTATAGTGATCTTGAAAAAAGTGATGCATTCAAAAATCACGAGCGAATAAGTGGTAATTTTTTAATGATAACTCCAGAGGATATTATTGAGTATAAAAAAACCGGCGAGTTGCCGGAATAGTCTATTGTCGATGAAGTCCTTGTAGGACAATCCATCGCACATCGTCAGAAGTCTCGATGCAGATAGTTTCTGGAAATTCGAGGGTGACAGTTGCGCTGTCGAGTGGAATGAATCGACGCACGCCAGTCACAACATTGTCTGCACAAAATTCCTCAAGGCTTGTTTCGATAATGCCTGCGGCTTTATTTTTCGCTTCGATGACATAGCCATTTCCGATATATAAACCAGAGTGACCGACTTCGCGTCCGTCGTCGTCAAAGCGATTGATGCGACCTTTGCGATAGATAATATCACCAGGGTGAATATCTTTCAATTGAACTTCTTCACCATCTGGGTGATTGAACTGCTGAATCGAAAGGCGTGGAAGCCAGACGCCTGCCAGGCCGAAGATATATTTAATGAGGCTTGAACAGTCGAGGGTGTCGGGCGCTTCCGAAGGAAGCGCCCCTCTTCTAAACTCCTTACCTATCAACTTTTTCGCTTCATCACAGATATCAACTGTAATAGGAACAATTCCTTTTTCTGAAAGGACTTCAGTTATTTTTTCTTGAGAACCCCCACCGTTAGTGGCTATTTTGAGATCGTCCAGACTCACGAGAACTCTGTTTGTCACAGCTCTGTATTCTTTGTTGGTTAAAATATTTTTCATACCTGCTGGTAGCATATATAAAAAAAGGAATTATGCAATAAGACCAAAGAAGGGTAATAGTTTGAGATTAAATTCGCCAAGCGGTTTATTGACTCAATAGCACATTAAGTGTAGAGTATTTTTATTATGAAAAATCAATACCTTCCCATTCCTACCAAACCTTTCAATTTCATGAGTGTGCTCGGTCACGTCTTTGCAATAGCTGTTGTTAATGCAGTAGTTAGATTTCGGCAAGACCTTGGGATCTGCGACTCCGCACGACTTGTGAGAGTTTCTGAATACCAAAAAAGAGAAAAGGTAATTACCGAGACAAAGAAAAAAAGTTCAAAGCTAGAATCGTGGAAAAAATATTACTGCTCTTGCGGACATGCGATCTGCTATACAAGTACTCATCTAGAAAGACAATCCCGAGATACTCCTCAAGAGCTATGTGATGCCTTCCAGAATAAAAACTTTCTACGTGCCTATAAAAGTCTCAATACATAATCATCCTCACGGGTGATTTTTTAATATAAAAATTTTTGTAATAAAAAACGCTACAAAGTAGCGATTAAGTGAATGGTATGAAAGCGATTTCACCTTCAATACAGTGGTTATATTTTCTTATCTCCTCGATACTCATTTTCAGGTATTATTTCTTTTTGAATAAAGTCATAAATATTTACATATGTCGAACAATTAGAAAAACCCTCAAAAGTCTGTATAATACTGACATGTCACAAACGAAAAGCCCACAAGAGGTACCTAAGCTAAAACGAAAAGAAAAAATTAAAAAGTTTACTTCAAGAAAGCCTATTCGCCAACCAAAAGCTAAAAAGCAAAAGAAACCAAATATTTGGAACCAACTCCTCATCGCCCTTATTATTTTTGCGGGTGTGGGAATGATTTATTCAAATATTGCAGAATCTCAACTCGAAGATAACTTTGTTGCACTTTCTCAGCTCGCAACTGATGTGAGTGCAGGACGAGTCGCAGAAATCACTGTGCAAGGTGAAAAACTCGAAGCAGTCTATCGAAATGAAAAAGGTGAAAATCCAGCGGATGATGAAGCAACTCCAATTCCAGCTGATCTTCAAAAAGAATCTAAAAAAGAAGCGGGAACTGCACTTTCCGAAACTCTTTCAAATTATGGAGTAACTCCTGAGGAATTAAAAACTGTTGCGATTGAAATTAAAAATCCAACAGGTTTTGGGTATTGGGCAATCAATATTCTGCCATTCCTTATTCCTCTCGCCTTTATTATTTTCATCCTTTGGTATCTATCGAGGCAAATGAAGGGAGCTGGAGCTCAAGCGTTTACATTCGGACAATCTCGAGCAAGAATTCTTGATCCATCAAATACAAAACAGAGAATTACTTTCAAAGATGTTGCTGGAGCAAAAGAAGCGAAAGCTGAGCTTGAAGAAATTGTAGACTTTCTGAAGAATCCAAAAAAGTTTCTTGATATAGGCGCGAGTATTCCAAAGGGAATTCTTTTGATGGGAGCGCCAGGAACAGGAAAGACCTTGCTTGCGCGAGCTGTGGCCGGCGAAGCCGGCGTGGCATTCTTTTCAATCTCAGGTTCTGAGTTTATTGAAATGTTTGTAGGAGTTGGAGCGAGCCGAGTACGAGACCTTTTTAAAACAGCAAAACAAATGTCACCAGCTATTATCTTCATCGATGAAATTGATGCTGTAGGACGAACACGAGGCTCTGGTATGGGTGGAGGAAATGATGAACGGGAGCAAACACTCAATCAGATTCTTGTAGAGATGGATGGATTTGATCCAACCGATAAGGTAATTGTAATGGCAGCTACCAACCGACCTGATGTTCTCGATCCTGCAATCTTGCGCCCTGGACGATTCGATCGACGGGTGACAGTAGATCTACCTGATCGAAAAGATCGACTTGAGATTATGAAAGTGCACGCACGAAACAAACCACTCGCAGAAGATATTAATTTTGAAGTAATTGCTGTGCGAACTCCAGGATTCTCCGGAGCCGATCTCTATTCGTTGATGAACGAAGCTGCGATTCTCGCAGCTCGTGAAGGTCGAAAAACAATCGGACAATTTGACCTCATTCGTTCTATTGAAAAAGTAATGCTTGGTCCTGAACGAAAAAGCCATATTCTTTCTCAAAAAGAAAAAGAAAAGACTGCGTATCATGAAGCTGGGCATGCACTTGTTGCATCAATTCTTCCTGACGCTGACCCTGTGCATAAAATATCTATTATCTCTCGCGGAAATGCTGGGGGATACACACTCAAACTACCTGACGAGGATCGACGACTACATACTCGCAATCAATTTCTTGATGATATCGCGATGTCGCTTGGTGGTTATGTTACAGAAGAAATAATCTACGGAGATGTTTCTACTGGTCCATCAAACGATCTTCAAGTCTCAACCAATCTTGCACGACATATGGTAACTCGATATGGAATGACAGATGTCTTTGGTCCAATCGCACTTGAGGGTGATAACGGGAAAACTCTTTTTGGAAATGGTGGAGTAACAGGGCGCGAGTATTCTCAAGAAGTAGGTAATAAGATTGATGCTGAAGTTCAGCGAATTATGTCAGAGGCATATGACCGAGCAAAAGAGATTATTATAAAGCATAGAAATGTTCTTGATGCGATTACGAAAAAACTTATAGAAGTTGAAAATCTCGAGCGACCAGAGTATGAAGAGTTGCTAAAGGCTCACGGGATTGAGATAGCTTCAAAAGATCCTGAGACTTCTCTCTAAACGTTTCTTAAAACACCTAAATACAAAACCGCTGAGGCTTGAAAATTCGCATTGCCTCAGCGGTTTTGTATTTAGGTGTTTTCTTGCTAGTATAAACCCACCGCGCACCTATAGCTCAGTTGGTAGAGCGCAGAGCTTATACCTCTGTGGTCACAGGTTCGAGTCCTGTTGGGTGCACAATCAAGTCGAATCTTTCAATGTATCGAGTAGTTCCCGCATCACTTTGTTGTGATCTATCTTTTTACTTGATTGCTTCACATACTCAAACATCTCCTTGAGTAACCCTGTCATTTGAAGGTTTGTAATTTCAATAGCCACTTCGTCTTCCCAGTTAATAATAAGTACGGTTTTTTTGGAAATCCATATCTCGGCATCATAATTGAATCTCTTATCTGGAAATAATGAATAGTCGGCCATGCGTCCTTCTAAGCTCGCTGTTACATCTTTATATTTTGACGGATCGCTCAACATCTCTTTGTAGTATGAGTCGTAAGCACCTTCGTTGAGTGTGGCGTCCAGAATGATATTATTTTTTATAATTGCCTGACTCCACTCAATTGTTTGTTCAGGTGTGAGCTTCTCAATAATTTTATTATGTGATCGGTGGTGCTGGATTACTTTAATTCGTTCATTTTTATTTCCGTAAGCAATCTGTTTAAAAGCAGGAATGATTTCTTCTGGGCCCACATGAATAATAAACTCATCATCTTCGTTTGTTTTTATGCGAGTACCTTTTTTGGTAATATTTTGTAACTGTATTTCGTCGATACAAATATTGAGCTCTGTAGATAGTTGGGTGGGGGAGAGGGCAATATATCGATATCTTTTTCCAAATTTAACACGTTGAACTAAGCCTCTATCTATAAGCTGTTTAAGATTGTAGGCTACACTCGTACGAATTATTTCGGTCTCCCCAGCAATTTCATTGAGTCGTTTGGCTGTTGCAAGAGAGTGCAATATACGCTTTTCAAAGTCACTGAGACACAGTATTTTGAGGTTTTTTTTATCCCAATTCATACAATGAGTATATATAAGACAAAAAATTTGTCAATTTGTTTTACATAAATTCCTGTAAAAATAAGGCTCAATCATGAATTATGTGGATATAAGTCTATTTACATGACAATATAAGTAGTGTCTAATATAATACAGTGAGAGATTGAAACCATAAACAATCTTTAATAAATTACAAAAATTTACTGATATAATAAATCATATTGATTAAACTTGATACCATGAATACAAAAAAAATTACCATTACCATTATTATTATCGCTATTGCAATAGTGATTGCCGGAGCAGTTGCTTCTAGTGGCAAATCATCTAATCCAGAATCACTCAAGATCGGAATAATGCTACCACTCACAGGATTAGCTGCTTCTGCGGGAGAAAATATGCGAAAGGGTGCAGAGATTGCTATAGAAAACTATAAAAAAGAAAATCCTAATGTACAAATCGAAGTGGTGTTTGAGGACGATGCCTTTGATGTAACAAAGGGTTTCACTGCGTATAAAAAACTGGTAGATCTTGATAAGGTTGATGCAATATTAATGGTCTCAACTCCTGTTCTTGATGCAATTCATGAAGATGTGGTAGCAAGAGGTATTCCCCTTATATCAGTCGGAGTGCAGACTGTTGGAGTTGCAGATGATAACATTATTCAATTCAGTCCAGCTGCAGAAGCCCCAATTGGCCACCTCGCGAAATATTTGAATGATAGTCTTGATTTTAATTCAAAAAAGACTGCCGTTATGTACGAAAATTCCCCTGGACCAATTAGTTTCTTTAATGCGTTCGACACTATCTACAGTCACGAATTTGATTCATTAATTGTAAATAGTAAAGAAGACTTGCGAGGATATGCGACAAAGATTGCTAATGAAAATTATGATTCTGTGGTATTCATTATGAATCCTGAAACAGGAGCGCTGGCTACGAAAGAACTCCTTAATCTAGACGACACAATGCCACTACTCGCATATGACGCTCAGCTACAAACTGGTTTCGGTGACTATGAGCGAATTCTTGGAGATATGAATAAAATAAATGGCGCAATATCAATGTGGTTCAAAGCAGGAGAGACGGAAAAGCTTACTGAATTATATATGGCGAAATATGGAGAGGCTCCAGGGTTTCTTGCAGACTTCTCATATGACATGGTAAACACTGCACTGCTAACATACGATAAAAATCCAGCAAGTTGGGTTGAAAATCTCAAGAAATACAAAAATACGAATGGCGCTTCTGGAGCAATTTCATTCGATGCTAAGGGTGTACGAATACAACCAATGGTTATCACTGAAGTTCAAGAAGGGAAGCTTGTGCCGACTGAATAATCTCAATATTCTTAAGAAAGTTTAAATAAAACAAAACCGCTCCAAAAAGCGGTTTTGTTTTTATGGGTAGTAATTGACAATTATTTTAAAATGTGTTGACATGCTTGCTTAAATAAGTAGAATCAAGAACGGAACCAAAAATAGGTCTTTATAAAAATGAAAACAACCAGGAAAGTCGCTAAAAAAATAGCTGCCCTTGCACTTGCACTGGCACTTTCAGTCTTTGTCACCTCGCATGGGGCAAATGAACCAACACCACGAGCTCTCTCTAAAGAATCCGAGCCACTTACTGCTATAATAAAGGATGACTCTGTAAGTCAATCCAACGCTGGTAATCCTTGGTATACCCACAAGGAGTTCATCACATTTCTCATTCTGCTCGGCGTACTCGTTGTGCTGACGTGTGTTATCTGTACGTATCTTAATCATCAAAAATTCAAAGATCGCCACGCAAGTGTCGCAGATCCCCAAAACGTTGCGCATGATGTACTCCACAGCAATCTTCCTCCTAAAAGAAGTATTACTGACGAGGATCCGGCAAAGCGACTCTAAGAAATAAGGGTTGAACATAAACCCAAAACACAAGACTAAGCATTCGCGTTTGGTCTTTTTTAATACTTGCTTATTTGAATTTTATAAAAAAGATGCAGCGTTTCTTTGCTACTCCATATGCACAGCATCCCACTTTGCGAGGGAATTACGAAGTTGATTATGTTTCTTAAGTAGTGGGTCATCTGCTACGATATCTTTTGCAGTTTTTTGTGCAGCTTCAACAAGTTGAATGTTTGCAAGCGCATCCATCGCAAGATCAGAAAGTCCCCATTGCTTATTCCCTACAAGGTCACCGGAACCTCGCAGTTTGAGATCATATTCTGCAAGCTCGAAACCATTATGAGTCTTCTCAAGCGCATGAAGTCGCTCCCAAGTTTTTTCACTTTTTGTATTTGGAAAAAGGTAGCAGTATGGCTTGTGATTTCCTCGGATGACACGGCCACGAAGTTGATGAATCTGAGAAAGTCCAAAGCGTTCAGCACCTTCGATAAGAATAATAGAGGCGTTCGGTGCATTAACTCCAACCTCAACAACAGAAGTCGCAACCAAGATATCAATATACCCTTCTGCAAATTGAGTCATCACTTCATCTTTTTGAGCTGGCGTCATTTTCCCATGGAGCATTGCAATTTCAGCATCAGGAAATACCTCTTCTTTGAGTCGTTTTGTTTCTGCCTCAACAGAAGCAAGTTGTAGTTGCTGTTCCTTACTCGGATCAGGTTCTTGAATTCGCGGACAAATAATATAAGCCTGACGGTCCAGTGAAATTTCTTTGCGGATATGTTCGTAGACTTTTTTTCGATCATCGAGTTTGATAATTTTTGTTTCGATATGTTGTCGACCGCTCGGCATTTCCGCAATAACAGAAACATCGAGATCTCCATACACGGTCAGCGCTAGTGTTCGAGGAATCGGGGTCGCAGTCATTGAGAGAAGGTGAGGAGTAAGACCTTCTTTTTCCATAAGCATTTTTCTCTGCCGTGTTCCAAAACGATGTTGCTCGTCAATAATTACATATGCGAGGTGTTTGAACTCGACAGTTTTTTGAATAAGGGCGTGCGTCCCCACAATAAGCGCAACCTCGCCGTTAGCTACCCATTTTTTGAGCTGCACTTTTGAAATACGTGTTGGCCTGTTTGGATCTGATTTAGATGGAAACTTATAACACTCTTTTCCAGTAATGAGTGCAACAGGTAAGCCACTTCCTTTGAAAAAAGTAATAAAGCTCTCGAAGTGTTGTTTGGCGAGAATTTCAGTTGGCGCCATGTATGCAGTTTGAAGGTATCCGAAATTTTGGCCCTTTGGGTGAGTGTGACAAACACCGAATGTGGTCGCGGCTGCTACGGCGGTTTTACCGGAGCCAACGTCACCCTGCAGCAGCCGCGACATAGGAATACCAGACTCCATATCTTCAATAATGGTATTAATAGATTTTTGTTGATCACCAGTCAGCTTAAAAGGAAGTTTCTTCACAAAAGCCACTGTGTCTTTTGTAAGAGATGGAATCGTGTACCCTTCGGTATCTTTGAGAAGGCGTCGCTCCTGTTGAAGCTTAAGTTGAATATAAAATATTTCTTCAAAAGCAAATCGTTTACGAGCAACTTGTGCGTCTGTTTCACGTCGAGGAGTATGTAGCCATACGCATGCAGTATGAAAAGTCGGAAGCTTATATGTTTTCAGTATTATATCTGGGATTGAATCTGCAATACTCTTAAAATCAGGATTCGCAAGAATCTTTTTGATCATGTGATATATCCAAAGAGAAGTCACGCCCTTTGTCTCTCGATAGATAGGAAAAATAGTACCAGTATCTTGCTGTGTGTTTTTGAAAAGTGAATCTCCAACTCCAATCGGAGCATGTGTGACCTTTTCAAGTTTTGGATTGTTCATCGACCGCTTGTCGTTATGCAATGTTATCACTCCAGTTACTTTGACAAAATCTCCTTCATGAAACATTTTGGCAATATATGGTTGATTAAAAAACATCATATCAATAGTTCCACTTCCATCAGAAAGTCTCCCTTCCGAAATCGCTACTTTGGTCTTCCATGTTTTTCGAGTTTTCAGATTAGATAGCGTTCCATATAACACGAGAGCTTCACCGACCTCAGCGTTTTGCACAACTCCTGTATTCTCCGTGTTCGTATATCGCACGGGTACGTGATACAAGATATCGCGTACGGTCAAAAGCCGAAGGCGTGCAAGTGCTTTGGTATGTAAGGTATCAAATCGTGAAAGTTGCTTGAGCGGTGTATCAAGAAAGTTTTTGGTGTGCGAAGTATCCTTAAGGGGAGTCATGAGCGCATTATATCACGCAATTGAAAGGCTCTGATTGATTTGCATTATCATTTCTTCATGTAATAAGCTCGCAATAATTATATGAAAATCTTCTATTCGGGGATGGTCCTTGAGGGTATTTTGTATACTTCGAATAGAAACATTTTTTTTACTCGCACTAATAGAGTGTAATATTGCGCTCCGCAACTCTCGTCTTGAACCTTTAAATTTGCTTTGCTTTTTATGATGTGCGCTCTGGCTTGCATTATTATTTCCAAAAGTTTTCTTTATATAAGATCCATAATCCATGAGAGCGTATTGCCATTCGCGAGACCCATGAGTTGCGCATGCTTTTTTATAAGTCTTTTGTATCTTATTCATAATCTCTGCATCAGTGATACCTTTTTTATTTTTAAAAAAGTGATGCAAATACACCGTTCGAATATTTGTTTCGATAATAGGGTGTGAGATATTGAGGATAGTATTCATAAGCATTCCCGCGGTGTAAGGTCCGATACCAGGAAGTGCTAAAAGGTCCCGATGTGATTGAGGGAAACTGCCGCGCGCGATAACCTTCTTTGCACATTCACGAAGGTATTGCGCGCGGCGATTATACCCCAGTCCTTTCCATAAAAGTAATACATCCTTCAGTGTCGCACTCGAAAGGTGTTCCCAGCTTGGAAGCTTCTCTAGAAAATTATTAAAAAGTGGAATAACCCGATCTACTTGAGTTTGTTGGAGCATGATTTCAGAAACTACTACCCCATAACTATGCTTAGCGCCCCACTTCGTAGATTCTTGCATACGAAGCGGTCGCCATGGAAGAATGCGACGATTTTCGATATAGAAATTCCAAACGGTGGATATAAACTGATCGTGTGTCATGCCTACATGGTACAATATTAATATGATTTTATCCAAACTATGTAAATTTCGCCAACTCTTTGGCCTATCATTTATAGCTATACTTACTTTTATTCTACCGTTAGTAACAAGTGCACATGTTCGCTACCTTGTTCCAGAAGAAGATGTGCGCGGCTTACTTGGAAGTAATTTTGATTTCTTTTTCTCACCATTTACAAATCCTGAATATATTCTCTTGATGATTGCAATAATCTTATTTGTACTTGCAGTCGCATTGTTTCTGATAAAAAACAAGCTTTTTGCAAAAGAGTGTAAGGTCGTAAATAAAAACGCGAATGGGTACACTCCCTTTCTTCCATGGATTCTACGAATCTCTGCAGGTATCGCTCTGATTGGAAGTGGAGTATCCGGAACGCTCATCTCACCAGCTCTCAGCGGATATGAATACTTGGCAGGAATGCAGATATTCCTCGGTTTTCTTCTGGTGACTGGATTTATGGCAATTCCAGCAGCAGTCGGTGCAATCTTTCTCTATCTTTTTGCAGTACTGCAAGACTGGTATGTCATAGGAAATCTGGATTTCTTTGCAGCAATCATCGGAATTTTCTTGCTCAACAATGAAAAGCCGGGAGTAGATGATATCTTAGGAATTCCTGGTATATCACCATTTACTCATCTTAAAAAATGGACACCACTCGTTTTACGAATAGGAGTCGGAGGCGCAATGGTTTTCCTTGGAATATACGAAAAAGTTCTCAATCCACAGCTCAGTGCATACGTTGTAGAAAACTTTGGACTTTTGAATGTTGTACCGGTAAGTACTGCGATGTGGGTCTTTGGTGCTGGAATGATTGAATCAATTCTCGGACTAGCCCTCCTTGCTGGATATCGAACGCGACTCGTTTGTACAATTGCATTTGTTGTTTTGAGTATGTCATTTTTCTATTTCAATGAAAGTGTCTATTCACATATTACGCTCTTTGGAACACTCTCTGTGCTGTTCGTAACGAGAGGGGGAAGGTGGAGCTTTGATCATAGGGCAGGACGAGTAAATAAGGATTTTAAATAACAATCAGAAACTCACCGAAAGGTATGTTTTTTGATATACTCAACCTATGAATAATCAGCAGTTTTGGGATAAAGAATATATGAAGCCGCAGCTCGTGTCGCAGTCGCATAAGCCGCAAAAAGATTTTTTACGTTTCATAAAATGGCTCAAAAAAAATAAATGTATTGATCTCTACTCGGGCATTACTGTCTTGGACCTCGGGTGTGGAGTGGGGCGAAATAGTTTTTACATGGCAGATAACTATGAGGCGCGAGTCTACGGGTATGACTTCTCTCCGGATGCTATTGGAAAGGCAAAAAAAGTTCATGCACATAAGCTAGTAATATTTCAAGAGCGAAACATTGCTAAATCTTTTCCTCTTGAGGATAGCTCAGTCGATATTATTTTTGATGTCACAACATCTAATGCACTTAACGAACAAGAGCGCCTCTTATACTTGAGTGAATGCGCGCGAGTGCTCAAACCTCGTGGCTATATGTATGTACGAGCGCTTGCAAAAGAAGGTGATAAGAATGCCCAGCGAATGGTAGAAGATTTTCCGGGTGGAGAATATGATACCTATCAGCACCCACAACTAGGAGTAAAAGAGAGAATATTTTCTGAGTCAGATTTTAGAACACTTTATGGTAAATATTTTGATGTAGTTCAGATGGAGCGAAAAACTGGATACCAGAGATGGGGTGAACAGTCGTATAAGCGAAACTATTGGAACTGCTATCTACTGCGGTCATAGCGCTCTATACAAAAAAACGAGCAAATGAGCCGATAAAGATTCTTTTCATCTTGAAAATCATTGCACTATTAAGAATGTGAGACTCAGCAACAGGGATAGTCTCCTTAATAATTGGAGTAAGTATTTCCCCGATTTCTTTTATAAGTTGAGTATCGGAAGTTGTAATATTTAGTTCCTTATTATATTTCAAGCTCAAGTAGTCAAAGTTGCAACTACCAAATGTAATCCAGTTATCAATCATTATTACTTTCGAGTGATTCATTTTTGTGAACGCTTTAAATTCTATATTACTATTACGTAAACGATAAATATAATAATAGTGCGTACTAAGTGCAAAATAGTTATCAGTATTTTCTGGAAATATAATTTGAACTGAAACTCCTCGCTCACTCGCGCTCAAGAGTGCATTTACGAAACGCTCTGGTGGCGCAAAGTATGGAGTTATAATAGTAATTGATTTTTCTGAAGAAATAATTTTTTCATATATCCCTTGTGAAATATGGTGGTTTTTGAAATCATTAGTTACCACGTTGTATGGTTCATCCTCTAGAGCTGTATCTCGTAAGAGCCTGCCAGCATCTTTTGTTTTTTTAGAGAGAAAGAATGTATGAGTGAAAATTTGTGAAGGACTATGTATTCGTGCATGAAAGTCGTACCATGTCGACACATTCTCAGTAAATACAACACCACCGATATATGCGGTAGTATCATCAATAATTGTAAGCTTCCGATGGTTTCTTCGAGTTTTCCAGAAAGAAAAAGTAAGGAAGTGTTTTAAATATATTGCAGTAAAATGAATCTGCACTCCTGCATCACGCAGAGTTTTTTTTGTGGGAGAAAAGAAGAGCCGATGACTTCCAAAAATATCAAGCAGAAGCCTCACCTGTACGCCTTCGTGAGCTTTTTGAATAAAGAGATTAGCGAATCTTTCGCCAACTTCATCATTTTCAAAATCTTCAAAAATAAATTGCTCGAAAAGAATACTCTTCTTTGCCGCGGCAATATCTTGGTACATATGATCCCAGGTGTCCTGTGGAGAAGTAAAGAATTTCATTTGTGATTACCAATTAAGGTAGGTGACAGTCAGCTGTAATACTGTTGCAAATGAAACCCATGCGAGGTAAGGGATTTGCGCGTAGGTTACCCATTTTTGATACGGATAGATTGCAATCATTGCCCAAACGAGGGTTCCAAGCACGAGAAGGATGTCGATTGAAGCGAGAATGTTGTTTTGCAGACCAAATTGAATTGGAGTGAATGCAAGATTAAAAATTATATTAAGAAGAAATGGAAGGAGTACTATAAATCCGATACTTTTTTTGAGATACAGTGCAAGTACTCTCCCAAAAGAAATTGCAATTATAATATAGAGTACTGTCCATACTGGACCAAAGAGGAATGCAGGTGGCGCCCAGTCAGGCTGGATATAGTTTTGATATTGTGTTGATTCATTCATACTTCTATTGTACTCGTTTGAGCTTGAAATTCAAGTTAAAAGTTGCAGGGTAAGGAAGGAACCAAATGTATTCCAAAGCCTACTGAGACGCTTCCGGAATTGCCGGTGAGTGACGCCTCAACATCTGGGCAAAACGATCTCCAACAAAGTCTATAATTCGAGACGAGTATGCCGACTGCATAGACACTGCTTAGCCTAAGCTTCGCACCCAAAGAGTCCGCCCCAAAGAGTCCGCAAGGATTCTTTTTTAACATATGGAATCTGGTTGCCTTTTATGCTAAACTCTTTTCAATGGAGACGTGGCTGAGTGGTCGAAAGTACCTCACTGCTAACGAGGCAGGGTGAAAGCCCTCGCAGGTTCGAATCCTGTCGTCTCCGCCAGGACAACCTAGTAGATACATGACCTGATTACCTATGCAGTCAGGGCGACCCGTAAACCTAACTAGTTATAAAAAAGAGCGACATTTTGTCGTTCTTTTTTGATTCAAGTCTTCTTGCTCATAATCTTAATGAGGCTTATTATAAATTTATGAATTTTGAAGAAATGCAAAGAAAATTTGGAAATACTATGAGCCCTGCGATCTTGGATGATCAAAAAAGATTATTTAAAAAACTTAATGAAATTCAAGATTTAATTCAAGTTGTTTTTAAGTATAAAGGAAAATATACAGTCGAAGAAAATCCAGCAGAGTGGCTCTCCTTGGCTTATTTTAATAAATTAAACTATACCTTAGTATCATTACAAAATATAACAACCTTAAATGATGAGTTCCTTAGTTGGATTATCCTAAAGTATCTGTATGAATTTTATATAAAATTAAAATACATTTCTTCTGCCAATAATGATATTGAGTTTAATCAAAGACTCAAATCATATCTATTACTGGGTCAACAAGATAATTTTAAAGAAAAAGTAACAAAACTAGAAGGATCAGATCAATTATTATTGATGTTGAAAAATGATCATAAAAAAATGTACCGACTAATTAATAGTGTTGCACATCCGAATGTGGAATCATTAAACATTCATAAAGTTTCTCATACCGATGAGGACAGGTTTAAGGGTTTAAATTTGAACATTCAATTCTGTCTATATTTTATATATGGAGTTATTGAAGTGATGACTAATGATTCAAGATTTAACTTAGTTAATAAGCCAGATCTTTCAAAAATAAAATCTATAACTGGCAATGTGTAAAAACACAGGCTCTATAATTCCTCAATCAGCGATATCTTTTTATCATTCAATACCAGTCTGCTTCTCAAATGACCCAGTAATTCACGTTTTTCTAGTGGTGTGCCTTCACGCAACACATATTTGGCATATTCTCTCGTATTCACATCATCTTCGTTGATGCTGTATTTCGGAGTGCCTTTGGTTGCTAATCTCTGTAGTCTATTGAATCGCTTGATTTCTTCTTCGAGCTTCATCCGCATTCCTAATTCATTAATACTTACCTTATCTATGACTTTGAACAATTCCTCAATCAATTCTTCTTCTCGTATATATTTATTCTTGCAATTCCTATCTTTTGATTTCGAGCATGAGTAGTAGACATACTTCGCTGTTGTCCCATCCTTAAGTTCCTTATATTTCTCTTGTGCCGTTATTCCAGACTTGGAAGGTACCCCAATCGTGCACACTCCTTTAGATACTCACATCCTAACCAATTAACTGCTTTTGAGCAAACTCACTCGGTGCCATCTTCAATGCAGAATGTATTCTACTTGTGTTGTAGTAGTGAACTACTTTGTAAATCTCAGCGACAAGCTCACCCAACGTGTCGAACCTGTTCGGATCACCAAGCTCAATCTTGAATCCTTTGTAAAACGATTCTTGGTAACCATTTTCCCACGGACACCCAGGTGCACTCATGGATTGAGTAATCTCCAGTTTTGCACACATACTTCCAAAGTCTTTTGACTTGTACTCACTTCCTTGATCTGAATGAATAATTCGAGGTGGAGGATGATTGAGTAATGCACTTCCGAGTGCATTGAGTACTAGTTGAGTGTTGTGAGTTCGAAGAATACTCACTCCAACAATCTCTCGTGTGAAAAGGTCGAGAACTGTTCCAACATACAGCCATCGACCTTCGAACTTGATGTAGGTAAAGTCTGTTGCATAGATGTCATTGGGAGCAAGAGGTGATTCAAACAAGAGGTAGTTGGGATATACAGAACCCTTTTGTTTCTCTACTTTCCTAGGTTTTGTAGATCTTTTGTATGGTTTGATCCCGAAGAGTTTCATTACTCGCAAGACTCGCTTCTTGTTGATCTTGAGATGGATTGCTAATCGTTTGTGACCATATGATGGATGCTCTCGCAGAGCCTCTTCAATCATCTGTTTTGTTCTCCAATCCTTTACTTCTTGCTTTGATTTGTAGTACAGACTTCTTCTTGAAAATGACAAGTCGAGACAAGATGCCGACCTGTTGTCTGAATTCATGATTAGCCCCTTTTTTCACCGAACGAGAGTTTCAGTGTGATTTCTCCGAGGAGTTGTTTCAGTCTTTCATTCTCTTTCTTGAGTTTGTTGTGTTCAAGGAGACTGACCGAACTCCTTGCGGTTGCTCCAAGCCATTTGTAGATAGTTTGAACTGAGATTCCGTGATCTTCTGCAGCTTCTGAAACACTCACTCCATCATTTTTAATACGCCCCAGTATCTGTTCTTTGATCTCCTTTGAAATTCGATATCCTTGTTTTGCCATATGTGTATATGTTAGCACTTTTAATTTCTAAAGTGTGTGCAGTGAAAGGGGTACCTTCCACTCACGACCAGGTCATGACTTGCGATATAGTCTCGATGGAAGTTATTTGAGACAAAACCTTGCATGGACGCCGCCGCATGATTTTGACAAAAGCTTTAAAGATACTGTAATTGCTATTGCAAAGAAGTATAATGAAGAAAAATCGTAAGAAAATCGCCATACTCTTCCATGGATTAGTCCATCGTTCTTTGGAGTACACAAATCCATCATTTGAACGGTATGTTCTTCATCCTCTGCAAAAGAATTATGATGTTGATGTTTTCCATCACTCGTGGGTGACAAAAACTATACATAATCCTCGAGGAAGTGAAAACAATATTCCTATTAATCTTGATGCTATTGATAAGTTTTTACCTTATTCAAAGGGAGTGATAGAAAGCCAGGATGATTATGATTCCACAATTAACCCCTCATTTTTTACAGATAAAAACCCAATGATAGGTTGTACGAAAACAAAAGAAGATGCTTTCATCACAGCAATGAATAGTCTGCGAGACCTTGAATCTACAAAGCGAGCTTTTGAGTATATGGAGAAAAAAAGTGACAGAAAATACGATTATGTAATTGTGTGTCGACCCGATGTTGAATTCCTCAATACTTTTAGAATGTATGGAATTGAAAAAGAGAAAAAAACAAATGTAGTGTTCGCACCTTTTTTTGATAATTGCGGAGGTACAAATGACCGTTTCGCGGTCGGAGATTATAAAACTATAAAAATATATTGCAGTAGAATCGATGGTGCCGTGGATTGGATGCGAAATGGTCTTGCAAAGAATTCAGAAAGTTATCTCAAAAAACATCTCACAGAAAATAATGTAGAAGTAAAACACATTTTTCTTTTCTTTAGAAGAATTCGAGCAACTGGAGAGATTTTTTATCAAGATATGGCCAGGATTGAAAAAGAGTTACCAAAGATCACAACAAAAATTCCAGCCGTTTTTATTTTAATGCATGTGTGTATTTACATAATCAATTTTTTTAAACGACGAGTATCGCGCATTAAGAAGAAGTAAACCTCTTTTTTAGTGGATATATCAGTCATCTATTGCCAATAATGTAGAAGTATCTTCTACTGTTGCTTATTTATGAGAAAGTGGTATTATGTAGGTAAGGGTATTTATCGCGTTATCGTTTGCGTTTTGTGAATTGAGAAACTAGTACGTCCCTCGCTTTGGCAACAAAGCATTAATGAATTAATGAGCGAGCACCATGCTCGTCATAAAAACAGATGGAAAAAAAATTATATGTAGGGGGACTACCTTACGCAACAAATGATGATTCACTACGAGCACTCTTTGAGCAAGCTGGAACAGTTGAATCTGCACAAGTTATTATTGATAAGATGTCAGGCCGATCAAAAGGTTTTGGTTTCGTAGAGATGGGATCTGCAGAAGATGCAGAAAAAGCTATCGATATGTTTAACGAAAAAGACTTTGAAGGACGAAATCTTACAGTTAACATTGCACGACCAAAGGAAGATCGACCACGACAATCATTCAACAATGACCGTGGAGGAGACCGATGGTAATCATTGCATAATGCATAGATACAAAAAGGCGCCTACGGCGCCTTTTTGCTTGGAAATATTTTCTGAAGAAAGTCTAAAAACACTACTTGACTTTACGCACTGGTCAGGTATTTTGTAGAAAGAATGAAAATAGAAAAAATAAATACACCCGTGATTGCTATCGATGGTCCTGCTGGAGCTGGTTCAACAACTGTAACAGCAGCTATCGGCAAAGAGCTTGGATTCAATACATTATATAGTGGCTCGTTGTACCGCACGGTTGGAGCTCTCTTGTTGAGTGATAATAATAAGGTTGGACGAGATGATATCCCTGGAATTACTAAACTTGCTAAATCACTTAAACAATATCTTCGCTTTGAGGGTAATCGTGTTCTGTATGATGAGGAAGACATTACAGAGGTGTTACGTGACGAACGTACTGCTGTCGCAGCAAGTCATGTCGCAAAAATTGCGAGCGTAAGAAAAGAGTTGCTTGACTTTCAATTGAGTCAAAGAAAAAATTCAGGTCTTATTGCCGAAGGTAGAGACATGTGTTGGATTTTTAAAGACGAGCTTGGCCCTGTGTTGAGAATATTTCTTACTGCAACTGCTGAGGCACGTGCACGACGCCGTTGCACGCAACTTCGTGCTGCAGGTGAGGAAAACTCATTCAGTCATTATGGAGTAACTCTCAAAGCAATCCGCGAGCGCGATACTCTCGATGAAAACAGGACGATTTCACCTCTTGCAAAACATCCAGAAGCTATCTTGATTGATAGTACTCATCTGAGCGCATTTCAGGTAAGTAGTACGATAATTAACTACTTTTATCAAACAGTGAATCGGCAAGCGAAACCCTAGGGTTTCGCTTTTTTAATACCCACCAAAGCCAGATGTATGCGTGCTATAATAAGGATATTATTATGATAAAAAACAAGTATGAATATCCATATTAAAACAAAAAATATAGAATTGACTCAGGAGCTACGTTCTGTGATCAATGAGAAGATCGGTTTACTTGAAAAGTTTATTCCTTCAAAGCCTGATCAGGTAATTCTTGCTGAAGTTGAAGTGGGGAAAGAAACTGAACATCATATTCATGGCGATGATTTGTATCGAGCGGAAATCAATCTCTCTTTTAATAAGAAGATGTTACGAACAGTATCTCTCAAGTCAGATATTAATAGTGCACTCGATGAGGCTAAGAATGAGATGCAGATTCGTGTAACTTCATATAGTAATAAGGTTATTGATTTGATGCGACGAGGTGCACGAAAGGCAAAAAAAATGTTAAGATTCAGGAATTAATATGCAGTGCTCAGTCGGATTTCAAAAAATAATTGTAGGAATTCTATGTCTCTACACCCTAGGCTTCGCTTTTGCAGCGATGCATATGTTTAGCATGAATGAAAAAGAGCTTGATGAGACAACGCAGCAAATAATAGATCAAAGTAACAAAACATTTAAGAATGTGCAAGTAAACAAACAATCTTTTTCAGATAATCGTGCGAACAATCTCGGAGAAAATAACAAAAATAATAAAGAAACTATGACAAAAACAATAGCAACATTTACAACAAATAAGGGGACGTTTGAAATTGAATTATTTAGAGATCAAACACCTAAAACAGTAGAAAACTTCGTAACTCTTTCTCAAAAAGGTTTTTATAATGAAACTAAGTTTCATCGAATTATCAAAGGGTTTATGATTCAGGGCGGAGATCCAAACTCCAAAGACGATTCCCTTAAGGCACGGTGGGGAACTGGAGGTCCAGGGTACGCATTTGAAGATGAGTTTGTGTCAGAATTATCAAATGTTTCAGGAACTATTTCTATGGCAAACTCTGGTCCTGCTACTAATGGAAGTCAATTCTTTATTAATGTTGCAGACAATATTTTTCTTGATGGAAAACATACAGTATTCGGAAAAGTTATTTCAGGAATAGATCTCATAGAAACACTCAGTGGTGTTGCAACAGATGCTTCAGACAAGCCTCTTGATCCCGTAATTGTTTACGACATCATTATGCAATAAAAGAGAGAAATTGTTGATATGACATTTCCTTTCTACCTTCCGGAACTACTTTGTCGATAATAAATGCGTTATTTGAAAAGTGAGCACTCTTGATAACGACACGCATCTGCGTGTCGTTTTTCTTTATAAAAAAGTATATATCATTCCAATCCCGAAATGCTTGGAACTTTCTAAAGTTATCATAATCATTATCTTCAAGATTCACCTGTGCATCAGACTTTAAAAACTTTTTTGTAAAAGTGGCTTCAGAATGATTCTGTTCTTTGGAAGTGACTGTATTATTCATCCAGTGTGGAATAATGTTTGCTAATTCAGATCCTCCAATAGTTGCGAGTGTTCGTCTGATTTCTGCTACGCTTGGCCACTCATCAAAAGTATGCTCAACACACGAAATAATTGGACCATGGTCCATTTTTGCGTCCATCTCCATGATAGTAACGCCTGTCTGTTTGCTGTCGTCAATAATGGCTGTTTCAATGGGTGATGCGCCACGATATTGAGGAAGGAGTGATGGATGGACATTGAGAGTTCCCTTGCGAGGAATATCAAGAATTTGTTGACTGATTATTTTTCCGTAAGACGCTACCACAAAAAGATCCCATATTTTTTTTTGAAGTATCAATTCAAACTCTTTATTAAGCGTCACTGGTTGTATTACAGGAATATTATAATAATGAGCCCATTTTTTTGTTGCAGGAGATTCAAAGCCTTTATTTCGTCGTAGTGGTATATCAGGTGCGCAAATAACCAAAGAGGGAATAATATTTTTGGCATGTAGTTCTTGAAGAACCACCGCTGCAAATTCATCTGTTCCAAAAAATACCCATTTCATATTATATTTCTCTTAAATCAGTCGCCTTGGTATCAAAAAGTATTCCATCAAGGTGGTCATTTTCATGTTGGATTATTTGTGCCAAAAAACCTTTTGCTGAAAAACGAAAAATTTCTCCCTTCATATCGTATGCTTCAACAACGACTCTGCTTGAGCGCCGGACATCGCCAACAATTCCAGGAATCGAGAGACAGCCCTCTTGCATTTTTTTTGCATCTTTTGATCGACGTATAATAGTAGGGTTTACGAAAGTTGGAAATAGAATCTCTGATAGTGATTCGGTTTCATTCTGAAACACTGCGGGAGATATGACAAAAACTCGAATAGACTCTCCGATTTGTGGTGCAGCAAGACCTACTCCCTTATTTGTTTTTGCGAGAGTGTCGTGGAGGTCCGTGATAACTTGTTGTACCTTTTTGTGCAAAATATCATTCGGTGAAATGTTTCTTGCTACCTTTGTAAGTATTGAATTACCTTTAAAAATGATGTCCTTCTTCATATATTTAAGTATACAGAAATACGCCAATATTACAAAAATATTTTCTAGAGAACATGCTGAGCATCAACTTCAACACGATATGTTTTAGGAAGCATGCGAAGTTTTTCGATAAGTTCCTTGTCTGGCCACTGTTCAGGTGAAACTCTAATAAGTCCGTTGAGTACGTACGCATTAGCTACCTTTTCGGTAAAAGCAGGGTAAACATGTAAAGTATGGGGTTCAAAAAATTTTATGAGTTGCTTCATTTCATTGCGCACATCTTCTTTATCACCGGCACGTGTGAGTTTGATAAGTTTTATGAAAGGGGGGTATGAAAATTGCTTTCGCATCGCAATTTCTTCTTTGTAGAAAAGTAATAAGTTTCCTGTTAGTACGTGATTAAAAAGTGTTTCATGCTCATTACGTGTTTGAATCATAAAATGCTTGTGAGTTTTTTGTCGCAACGCAAGAAGTGTTTGTGTGATGCGTTCTCGAATTCGATAGTCCGGCAGTGCGCAGAGTGCATCGATAGAGGAGACGATACTATATGGTATAGGTTTTGTAAGATGCGTGATAGCAAGCTCTGTTCCTACAAGTATAGCATCAGGCACTTCGTAGAATTTCATAATTGTGTCACGTACTTGTTTAGGAGTTCTTGTATTCATGCTATCGATAATAAAGACCTCGCGTTGAGGAAAAATTCGTCCGATTTCTCTCGCGACCGATTCTGTCCCGATACCAAGCATTTTAAGCTTCCAGCTTCCACAGTGATGACACTTCATTCCTATTTTTTCACGCTTACCGCAGTGGTTGCATCGCAGTGTATTTTCCTTGTCAGTCATACCTCCAAAAAGAGTCATAGGAGCAGAACAATGTTCGCAAGTAGAGAGTGATCCGCAATCTTCACAGACTACTGTTGGTGCAAGTCCCTTTCTCCCACAAAAAATAAATACTTGGTCATTTTGTTCATGAGCATCTTGGATAAGACTGATTGCTTTGTGCGAAAGGTAGGGACTCTCGGGCTGTGTGTCTTCCTGCATCATAACTAGAGTCTGTACGGCTGGAGAAAGTGAACGAAACATAAGAGGCCGTTTCTCTGTGTAGTTTCCTTGTTTGATACTATAAATTGTCTCTGCTCTCAAGAGGGTGTCGCCAACATAGAGAGGGATTCGGGCAATTGAACAGTATTCGTGAGCAAGGTGGCGAATGTCTAAGTAGGGTTTTTCGATTGTTCGATATGCTGCACTTGATTCTCGCTCGACTATCATGACACCAATGTTCACCTTTGGTACATGCATAAAGCTTCCCGTTGTTATAATAAGTTGAGCGCCCTCATTATGAACGATTTCATTCCATGTTTTTGCGAGATACGTTTTCGTTTTTCTCGAATCGAGTATTCTCGTATGTTTTTCGATACCTCGTTTAAGTTGTACTGAAACATGATCAAGATCTGCAAGTGTCGGAACTATAACTATTGCTGATTGTTTGCGTGCTAGGGTTTCTCGAATAATATTTTTATACTCACTGTACCTATCCTGTTCCTCAGCTTGGACTGCATACTTTTCTGATGCAATTGATTTGTTATGAATTGGTTTCGTAACAAAATCCTTGCCCTGACTTTTGATGGTATCGAGTGAGTCTATAATTTTTGACGATGTCAGGAGTGAAAAAAGTCGTGGCGTAAAAAAGGCGTAATAAATTGCTTCGTTGTAAATTGCTTCAACGAAGTCTGGAGTGCAGATATGCTTGTGTGTTACTTTACTTATTTTTTTGAGAGCATAAGACGAAGATTTAATATCGGCTCTTTCATCTTGTGAATCATGAAGTCTCACGACCACCGCCGGTACCTCCTGTTTTCGGATTGGGACGTGTACAATTTGCCCAAGAGAAAGGTGGTGCTTTGTGAAATAGGTGAGCGGTTCAGTCAGAATTGTCTTTTTGAGCGGAATGACAGAGATGATATTCATGTAACTAATATATCAGAAACACTCACTCCTATCAAAAAAAGCATACTTGTTAATATGTCAACCTTTCTTTTATCCATGAAAAGTATATATTTACTGTACATATGAGCTTTTTCTCACAAAAACTTGGAATTGATTTAGGTACTGCAAATACGCTAGTTTTCGTTGCTGGTAAAGGAATTGTTCTCAATGAGCCATCGGTTGTAGCAATCTCACAGCACGACAATAAGATTCTTGCAGTAGGCCTCGAAGCAAAAGAGATGATTGGAAAAACACCAGATGATATCATTGCGTACAGACCGATGCGCGATGGCGTAATTGCTGACTATCGAGTGGCTGAAGCCATGCTCTCGTATTATTTTACAAAAGCACTCGGAAGAATGTCTTTTTTCAAGCCCGAAGTGATGGTATCTGTTCCAGCTGGAGTGACTTCGACTGAGCGACGTGCAGTAATCGAAGCTGCAATTAAGGCCGGAGCAAAAAATGCTTATGTCGTGAAGGAACCAATTCTTGCTGCAATTGGTGCAGGAATTCCTATTCAAGAATCTCAAGGTCACATGATTGTTGATATTGGAGGAGGAACAACGGATGTTGCGGTAATTTCGCTCGGAGGAATTGTGACGTGCACATCTGTAAAGTGTGCAGGAAACAGAATTGATGCTGCAATCATTGATTATGTAAAGAAAACTTTTAACCTCGCTATTGGAGACCGAACTGCTGAAAAAATTAAAACTGATATTGGTTCAGCAGTTCCAGTTGATGAAGAGCTTGAACTTATTATCAAGGGGCGTGACTATGTAACAGGGCTTCCACGAAGTGCGACTATCAAGACAAATGAAATTGTAAAAGCAATCGCAAAAGAGCTTCGTGAAATGATTAAGGCTATCAAGGATGTTCTTCAGGAAACTCCGCCAGAACTTGCATCTGATATTATTGATAATGGTATAATCATGACAGGGGGTTCATCGCAACTGCGAAATCTCCCTGAACTTGTCTACCGCCGAACCGGCGTAAAAGCAAAATTAGCCAAAGATCCTTTGTACTGCGTTGCTCGCGGAACTGGAGTAGCACTCACTCATCTCGATGTCTACAAAAAAACAATCATTTCTAAAAGATAAAGAAACTGGTCATACAGAAAATGCTGCGCCTCAAAAAGACGCAGTGTTTGCCGATAACTTTTTTAGTCAAGGAGACTTTATTCATCATTCATTTGTGGTGGAGGGAGAATTTTCTCCAGTTGAATTAGTGCGGCAGCTCGAAGAGCTGCCGCACTCACCGAACTTTCTTGCTCCTTTTGTGCAAACAAAAGATATATTTACTATAGATATGGCACGTGAGCTTTCAATAATGGCAAGCAAATCATATTCTAAAAATGCTCATTTACTTATCTGCACAAACGCTCTTATCTACACACGAGAAGCACAAAATGCACTTCTTAAAATTCTAGAAGAACCACACCCTTCAACAACACTTATTGTTATGGTTCGTGATGTCAACATGCTTCTTGATACCATTCTTTCGCGATGCGTTACCGTCCGCTCAGCGTACGATATTCAAAAAAAACTATCAAACGAACCTTTATCTGAATTATCAGTTATATCAAAATACGCTCAAAAAATAACTAATGCACATCCGGCCGAGAGAATAAGTCTTTGTGAAGAACTTATAAAAAAAAATGATGACGAATCACTTTCTCGAAATGATATAGCAGGTATCATTATACAGATTGAGTCTAATATTCATGCAGGGATGATTAAAAAGCCGACAGAAAAAAAATATCATGCAAATAACACGATGCTCAAAGATATTTCACAATTACGAAACCTTTTAACGCTTCCTAGCGCATCAGCCAAGCAGGTTCTCGAAGGTGTTGTAGTAATCATGAACTTATTTGAATAGGTGTTGGGCAGTTTCTCGAATAGTTCAAAAAGTGATATACTGGCCACATTACCACTTTTCAAGTAATATTTTCACCCAATAATAAATATGTATAGTTTTGACACTCTTAAAAAAGAAATAGAATTAGTTAAAGAATGGCTCGTACAGGAACTCGCCTCTGTACGCACTGGTCGAGCATCAGCAGCGATCCTCGACGGTGTGCAAGTTGATGCATATGGAATAAAGACTCCACTTAATCAAGTTGCAAATATTGGTGTTGAAGACGCAAAGACAATTCGAATCACTCCGTGGGATAAGTCTCAATGTGGAGCTATCGAAAAAGCTATCGTTGCAGCAAATCTCGGAGTTTCTGTTGTGGGCGATTCTGACGGTGTGCGAGTCATATTTCCAGAGATGACGACCGAGAGGCGAATAGAGATGGGGAAGATTGCCGACAAGAGGCTTGAAGAGTCACGAATTCGATTACGAAAAGTTCGTGAGGATGTGTGGAGTGATATACAAAAACAAGAAAAGGATGGAGATCTTACTGAAGACGATAAGTTTCGTGCAAAAGATGATTTGCAAAAAATCGTTGATGAAGTAAACGCTCAATTAGAAGCCCTCGCAAAGAAAAAGCGTGAAGAATTAATGAACTAGTATGTCAATTTTACTTTTCCTTCTCATACTTGGCGTACTTATTTTTGTACACGAACTTGGTCATTTCCTGGTAGCAAAAGCTACTGGAATGCGAGTAGATGAATTTGCTATTGGATTCCCACCAAGACTTTTTTCTAAAAAAATTGGAAAAACTCAATACTCCATCAATCTTCTTCCGCTTGGAGGATACGTAAAAATATTTGGTGAAAATCCTGATGAGGAAGGAGCCTCTGAGGATGCGGCAAGGGGGAGCTTTGCAAAATCACCATTACTCAGTCAGGCACTTGTACTTGTTGCAGGAGTTACGTTCAATATTATTTTCGCATGGATGCTTATCACAATATCCTTTATGAGTGGTTTTCTTGCGCCACAAGCATTCAGGGGTGCTGGGGAGCTTGATAATTCTCAGATTATCATTGGTGCAATGACGAGTGATGATGCACCAGCTGCACAAGCTGGTCTTGAAATAAAAGATGCAATTATATCCCTTACGTCGGGTGAGAATATGCTCACAGGAGAGTTTGAAGTAAATGATATTATTACGTTTGTAGCTGACAATAGCGAAAATACAATTGATGTTATTGTTAATCGTTCTGGTGAAGAAGTGATGATATCTGTTACTCCTGAAGTAATGCCAGGAAGTGATAGAAAAGTGATTGGTATTGCAATGGAGCGAGTTGGTATCGTTGACCTTCCATTTTTAACTGCAATGTATCAAGGAGCTATCACGACAGGTCTCCTTATTAAAGAAACAGTGGTTGGTCTTGGAATTCTCGTGTCGGGTGGAGCGGAGCTCAATCAAGTATCAGGTCCAGTTGGAATTGTTGGAATGGTGGGTGATGCAGCACAGTTTGGTTTTGCATACCTCCTTACATTCACTGCACTTATCTCAATCAATCTCGCAGTCATCAATATTTTACCAATCCCAGCACTTGATGGAGGACGTCTTGTATTTGTAATTATTGAAGCAGTAACGCGTAGAAAAATTCCTGCAAAAATTTATGGAACAGTGAACACTGTCGGTTTTGTTGCGTTGTTGACGCTCATGGCAATTATTACGGTATCTGATGTCTGGAAGCTTTTCTAGTTGATTTTGCTCCCCAATCTGATAGTATCCGACTAATAACCGATTCGTCTTACTGACTATTTTATGGATAAAATGAATGCCTTTTTCAAAAGAATGATGGGACTTATATCGAATGACATTGGTATTGATCTCGGTACTGCAAATACGTTAGTCTATGTTCCTGGAAAAGGAGTTGTGATAAATGAACCATCTGTGGTTGCGGTGAACGAAAAAACTGGACGAGTGGTAGCTGTGGGGAGCGAAGCAAAGCAAATGCTTGGAAGAACTCCAAAACATATTAATGCTATCCGACCTCTTGTTGATGGAGTAATTTCTGATTTTGAAGTGACAGAAGAAATGATTTCATATCTTGTCAATCGTGCCGAAGAGGGAAATAAGAAGCTTCTTGGTCCACGTGTGGTAGTAGGTGTTCCATCAGGGGTAACAAACGTAGAGACCCGAGCAGTGAGAGATGCAACACTAAACGCCGGTGCACGAGAAGTATACATTGTCGAAGAGCCGATGGCTGCCGCCATCGGCATCAAACTCCCAGTGAATGGTCCAGCTGGAAATATGATTATTGATATCGGAGGAGGAACAACTGATATCGCTGTTATTTCACTTGGTGGAATTGTGCGCTCAAAAAATCTCAAGGTCGCAGGTGATAAACTCAATCAGGATATTTCAAATTATATTCGAAGTGAATTCAAGATTCTTGTAGGAGAAAGAACAGCGGAAGATATTAAGATCGCCCTTGGAAATATGATTGAGAGTGATGAAATACTCGAAGCACCACTTCGAGGACGTGATCTTGTAACAGGGCTTCCACGAGAGGTGATCCTTACTGATGCTGATGTTCGCGAAGCTATCGGTCAATCGATACAAACCTTGATTGATTCAACAAAAGAAGTCCTTGAGAGTACTCCACCAGAAATTCTTTCTGATATTATGAAGCGGGGAATTTACCTTACTGGAGGAGGGGCACTCATACGAGGGCTCGATAAGATACTGTATGACGAGATTCAAATACCAATTTATGTTGCACACGATCCGTTAGGCGCAGTGGCACGGGGGACTGGTATAATCCTGGAAAATCTCGAAGAATATAGAGAAGTAGTTATTGCTCATGAAGACGATTTACCACCAAAAAAATAGACGCGGAAAAAGAGGGGCTTACAATAATATAATGTATGTAATTCTGGTCGCTGTCGTAATACTCGAATTGTTATTTCACCCAATACAGAAGGTTCTTTCTGTTGCAACAGGGCCAATACAAGGGGTTGGCCAAGGAGTGGCAATTGTTTTTGATGGCGTAGGTGCATTTTTCACAGCAAAGCCAGTGCTTCAGAGAGAGAATGATATTTTGAGAGAAGAAAAAAATGTGCTCGAACTAGAGGTGCAACGATCTTCTTTGTTTCGAGATGAAAATACCGCCTTACGTTCACTGCTTCGCGCTCAGGATCAGAGCGGTGATGTGATTTATACAGTTGCACAGGTTATCGCGCATCCCCCAGCAACCACGTATGACACACTTTTGATTAAGGTTTCAGAAACATCACCTCCCGCTATTGCGACAGCAGTTTTCTCAGGAAATGTTTATGTGGGAAATATTGAGGAGGTTTCTGGTGACACAGCACTTGTGCGTCTTGTTACAAGTGATGCCCTTACGCAAGATGTTTATATTGGAGATACGTCAGTCCTCTTGGTTGGAACTGGCGGAGGAACTTTCGAAGTGACTGTACCTAAAGGCTTTGCAATTACTGAGGGTCAAATTATATCGCATGTACAATTTCCCACACAGCCTTTTGCTAAAGTTGAGCTAATTGAGGAAAATGAGATACAGGCTGTTCAAAAAGTTTATCTACAAGCGCTCTTTCAACTTCATTCAATTCGTTATGTTAATTTTTAGCAATATAATTATTTTTGTAGTGCTTATTATTTTGACACACGTAGTGCATCCATTTGTTATTGGTGCAATTATACTTATTTCCGGATTTTTTTTAAAGATATACGTTGTCGCAGCACTTATGGGGTATTTCCTCGACACTGTTTTCTTGACGGGAAGAGATACTTTTTTTATCTATCAGAACACTATCATCTTTGTTATACTTGTAGTAATTGCGCAGTTTATACGAAAGAGTGTGGTTCGTTAGTTGAGCTTCGAATTGTATTTTTCGTGCTGAGTGCAACATTAAAAACATATGTGGAGAAGAATTTTATTTAAAAAAAGACGAGGAAGTAGTATGGGAGAAATTTCACCCGAGGATATTTTGCTTGATTCGCATAATCTTCCAAATTTTGATATTAATCAGTGTGAAGGGAGAATCGTACGACCAGTATCGATGTTTGCCATTAGTACGCTCACGATTTTTTTTGTACTTATTGGCGTAGTGTTTGCTGGAAGAGTGTATTTCTTGCAAGTAGTTCACGGTAGTGATTATAAGGAAATAAGCGAAAATAATCGACTCCGACATCAACCACTTTTTTCTGAACGAGGAACTATTACAGATAGAAATGGAGAGTTACTTATCTGGAACAAAAATGTTCCCGAGCAAGAGTTCTCTGCTCGTCAATACACAGAAAACATTGTAGGTCTTTCGCATGTTTTGGGATATGTAAAATATCCACAAAAAGATTCTAAGGGATTTTTTTACTCTTTTGAATATGAACCAAAAGCAGGAGCTGAGCTTTTTTTTGACGAAAAGCTTTCTGGAGTGAACGGTGTAAAAATTGTCGAAACTGATGCGAAAGGTGACCGAAAGGAGGGAGGAATTATTTCCAATCCAATTCATGGTGAAAAGGTTCAACTTTCTATTGATGCTGACTTGCAAAAAAAGATGTATGAAATTATTGCAGGACTAGCCGAGGACAAAGGTTTTAAGGGTGGAGCTGGAATGATGATGGACGTTGAAACTGGAGAGCTTATTGTTGCAGTAAATTATCCAGACTACGATGCGAAAGCTCTCCTTTACGGTGACAGTGAAATCATTAATACACTAAACAATGATCCTAAAAATCCTTTCCTTAACAGAATTTCAAGCGGACTCTTTACGCCAGGCTCTATTGTAAAACCATTTATGGCAATTGGTGCACTTGAGGAAGGGGTTATTACACCATTCACTGAAATTGTAAGTACTGGGAAGCTTGTGGTACCAAATCGGTATAATCCAGATTTACCATCTATTTTTACAGATTGGAAAGTACACGGATCAGTGAATGTTCGTGGAGCCCTTGCGGTATCTTCAAATATTTTCTTCTATCAAATTGGTGGGGGATTTGGAGCACAGAAAGGAATTGGGATTGATAATATCAATAAGTATATGGAACTCTTTGGTTTCGGTTCGCCACTTGAGCGAGATTATTTTGGAGACGAGAATGGTGTCATTCCTAATCCACAGTGGAAACAAAAAAACTTTGATGATGATTGGCGGCTCGGCGATACATATTTTACAGCGATTGGTCAGTATGGATTTCAAGTAACTCCATTGCAAGCCTTGCGTGCAGTTTCAGGTATTGCTACAGGTAAACTTGTTGAGCCAACACTTTTGCAAGGTGATACTCTTATAAAAAAAGATATTCCTGGTGTGACAGAGGCAAATCTTCAGATTGTTCGAGAGGGAATGCGACAGGGTGTAGTAGATGGTATTGTAAAAGGTCTTAATATTGACTCGCTTCATGTTGCAGCCAAAACTGGTACCGCAGAGCTCGGAATTTCAAAAGCCAATGTTAACTCATGGACAATGGGGTTCTTTCCATATGAAAAACCAAAATATGCTTTCGTAGTCCTGATGCAGGAAGGTGATATCAATAATCTTATCGGAGGAGTCTATGTTAGTCGTAACTTTATCGATTATTTAAGAATGCACCGTCCAGAGTACCTTGATTAGGTGATTTTCTGAGTCACTCAGCCTTGTTTGATGCGTGTAAACATGCAAATCAGTTGGTTGACTATTCTCTGAAAAAAGCGTACTATAGAGCCATAAATTTTTACCATTATTGAAACTGATATGTACGATAAGCAATACTTAACTAAAGAAAAGTTTGACGAATTAACGAATGAGCTCAAGGAATTGAGTACGACTCGTCGACGTGAGCTCGCGGTACATTTAGAATACGCGCGTTCTCTTGGTGATCTTTCTGAAAACGCTGAATACCACCAGGCACGAGAAGACCAAGCTATTAGTGAGGATCGAATTGCTAAACTCGAAGTGCTTTTAAAACACGCTGAAATCATCAAGCAACACCATAGTGATTCTGTTGATCTTGGAACAACAGTTACGGTTCAAAAAGCGGGTGATAAGGATAAGAAAGAATATATTATCGTAGGCTCAGAAGAAGCGGATATGCTTGCTGGGAAGATTTCTCACACATCTCCACTTGGACGAGCAATTGTCGGAACAAAAAAGGGGGACACTTTCACTTTCTCTACTCCCAAAGGCGAGGTACAATATAAGGTAATTAGTATTAAATAACTTTATATAATGGCATCCCCGGAAGAACTACGAACTATACGAAAGCAGAAATTACAAACACTCAAAGACTTAGGTATTAATGCGTATCCGAGTCGTTCTGCTTCAGAAATAACTCTCAAAGAAGTCAATGAAAGTTTTGATGATATTTTTGATGCATCTCGAAAAATTATTGTCGCAGGGCGAATAATGTCGTTGCGTGGACAAGGTGCGATTCTTTTTGTAGATCTTTTTGACGGAACAGGACGGTTTCAAGTTGTCATCAAAAAAGACGTTGAAATAATGTATTCAGAAGAATCTGCAGATGAGAATGTTGAAGATGCATTTGAGCTTTTCAAAGAGACTGTTGATATTGGAGATTTTATCGAGTGTGCAGGTCCGCTTTTTATGACACAGCGAGAGGTGCCAAGTATGGAGTTGCAAAGTTGGAGAATGCTTACAAAAGCTCTGATGCCGATTCCAAGCGAACACTTTGGTATAAAGGATGATGATGCACGGTATCGTAAGCGATATCTCGATATTCTTTTGAACCCAGAGTTGCGAGAGATATTTGAAAAGAAAGCACGCTTTTGGAATGTTGCTCGTTCATTTTTTATTGAAAATAATTTTACGGAAGTTGAAACACCAACTATCGAGCTGACGACCGGAGGAGCAGAAGCAAATCCTTTCAAAACGCATCACAAAGATTTTGATCTTAATGTTTATTTACGAATCTCAGTAGGTGAGCTTTGGCAAAAGCGATTGATGGCGGGAGGATTTCCGCGAACATTTGAAATCGGACGAGTATATCGAAACGAAGGTTCAAGCCCTGAGCACGCTCAAGAATTCACAAACCTTGAATTCTATATGGCTTACACTGACTATCTTGAAGGAATGGATTTTGTTGAGGAACTTTATAGAAAAATCGCACAGGAAGTTTTTGGTAAATTAGAATTCACCACACGAGGACATACTTTTAATCTCGGGGAACGATGGGAGAAAATTGATTACTGTGATCGTGTCAAAGAGATGACAGGAATTGATGTGATGACTGCAACAGAAGACGAGATGAAAGCAAAGCTTGATGAGCTGAAAGTAAAGTACGACGGTGAAAACCGAGAACGACTTATCGATACTCTTTGGAAATACTGCCGAAAGTCAATTGCAGGTCCGGCGTTTCTGATCAATCATCCAAAGATAGTGTCACCACTTTCAAAATCTCTCGATAGTGATCCAGAAAAAACAGAGCGATTCCAGCCGATTCTTGCGGGGAGCGAATTGGGGAATGGATTCTCTGAGCTTAATGATCCACAAGAGCAACGACGACGATTCGAAGAGCAACAAGAAATGATTGATCGTGGAGACGATGAAGCGATGATGCCTGAGTGGGAGTTCGTCGAAATGCTCGAGTACGGTATCCCACCAACGTTCGGATTTGGTTTCGGAGAGCGACTCTTTGCGTTCTTGGTTGATAAGCCGATTCGTGAGATTCAGTTGTTTCCGTTGATGAAGCCGAGGGAGGAAGAAATTTAAAACAAAAAAAAAGTCAGAAGCAAATGCATAAGTTTAGCTTCTGACTTTTTTTGTTTTTAATAAAACCCCCATATTCCCAGCCTAACAGTGGATAACTCCGCTGTTTTTTTGTGGGAAGTGTTGTAAAATGGGAACAAGTGGGATAAAGTGGTATATATGTTAATCGGAGAATACACACATGCGATAGACGATAAAAACCGGGTCTCACTTCCGAGTAAATTTCGTAAATCCATTGGAAAGACAATGATACTTACTCGAGGATTAGATAATTGCTTGTCGATATACTCGCTCGCTGATTGGAAGAACATTTCAGAAAAACTTGGTGGATTGAACTTTGGAGATGCAAACTCTCGAAAATTCAATCGATACATGCTCGCAAGTGCGGTGGAAATCACACCTGACGGCGCAGGGCGAATCCTCATCCCACAACATCTTAAAGATGAAGTGAAGATTGAAGGGAAAGTAGTCTTCGCTGGAGTGTATAACCGAATCGAATTATGGAATGACTCTGTATGGGAAGCATACAAAAAAGATACGCTTGGAGATGCAAACGAAATAGCACAAAAACTAGGAGATGTCGGAGCAATCTAATACAAAACACGTTTCAGTACTTTTACATGAAGTAATACAAGGTCTTAATATCAAGAAGGGTGACGTTGTGCTCGATGGAACATTAGGAGGAGGTGGACATAGCGAATCGATACTTGAAAGCGCAGCACCGATAACGCTCATTGGACTGGATGCCGACGCAGACGCCATTGAGCGATCATCAAAGCGCCTCGAAAAGTTTCGCAACCCACAGAGCGGTAGCGGCACAAGAAATCAAACTGGAGCGCAAACAATCCATCTCGTCGAATCAAACAGCGTTCACCTCGATATAGTTCTCAAAGATTTGGGAATTAAAAAGATTTCAAAAGCAGTCTTCGATCTCGGATGGAGTTCTGATCAACTCGAAGTGTCAAAAAGAGGTTTTAGTTTCATGCGAGACGAACCACTTCAGATGACATTCGCCAAAACTCCTGGAGAGCACGACGTAACAGCTTATGACCTTGTAAACACATTTGAGGAAGAAAATATTGCAGATATCATTTATGGTTTCGGCGGAGAGCAGTTCTCGAGAAGAATTGCGCGAGCGATTATCGAAGCCAGAGGTAAAGAGGGAGAGACTCCTATCAAGACTACCGCTGGGCTCGCAAAAATCGTCGAAGACGCTGTGCCAAAATGGTATTCACTCAAAAAAACCAATCCCGCAACAAAGACTTTCCAAGCTATCCGCATCGCAGTCAATAAAGAAATTGAAAACCTGCCAGTGATACTTGCAAAGACGTGGGACATTCTGGAGGTTGGGGGAGTGATAGCAGTTATTTCTTTCCACAGCCTCGAAGACCGCATCGTTAAAACATTTCTTAAAGATAAGATTGCGGAAGGGCTAGCCGACAAAACATACAAAAAACCAATTATGCCCTCACAGGCTGAACGAAAGGCAAATCCTCGTTCAAGAAGTGCGGTCCTACGAATTATTAAAAAATTATAGAAAATATTATGAATAAGAATACATACAGCTTTATAGAACGAAATACTAAGATACTTTTCATTGTCTTAAGCGCACTCGTCCTTCTGCTCGCGTTCTTGTATGTATATTTTATTAACTTTGCAATTCACAAGACAGCACTCCGCGAAGATGTTAGAATCGAAACAATGGATTTGCAATCAAAAACAAGTAATCTTGAGAAAGAGTATCTTGCACTTCAACGAGAAATAACAAAAGATTTCGCACTTAGAAATGGCTTCGTTGATGTAGAAGAGACTGTGTTTGTATCAATTCCAAATACACAGCTTTCTCTACATGAATAAAAAGAAAAAAATACACCCTCATATTGGTCGCCTACGCCTTGTCATGTCTGGTGTTTTTTTTATTGCACTCATTCTCATTGCAAAACTTTATCAAGTACAAATTGTTCAGCATGAAGAGTTTGCTGAGCGAGCTGATCGTCAGTACGTGCGTCCTATAAATAGCTCAATTGACCGAGGTTCAATATTCTTTAGTACCAAGGATGGCGATAAACTTGCTGCAGCTACAATTAAGAGTGGATACACTCTTGCAGTGAATAGTACAATTTTCAAAAAAGCAGATGAAAGATATGAGTCATTCGCTGAAATAATTCCTGATTTTGATCGTGAGGAATACTTACGTAAAACAGCAAAAGACGATATTTACGAAGAGCTTGCAAAACGACTCACTGTTGAGCAGAAAGACGCGGTGCTCGCACTCGATTACGATGGAATCGCCTTGTACAAGGACCGGTGGCGATATTATCCAGGAGACGAGTTGGCATCGCAGGTACTTGGTTTTATCTCATATCTTGATGGTGAGGTAAAGGGGCATTATGGACTTGAGATGGCATACCAAGATGTTCTGGTTCGAAACACCACTGATGTGTACGTAAACTTCTTTGTAGAAATGTTTTCGGGTGCAAAGAAAGTTCTGACTGATGGTAACAAGAAGGCCGGTTCGATTGTGACAACAATCGAACCATCGGTAGAGTTAATGCTCGAGGATGTAATTGCCCGTACAAATGATAAGTGGAACTCTAAGATCACTGGAGGAATCATTATGAATCCAAAAAATGGAGAAATTTATGCTATGGCCGCAACTCCTGGATTTAATGCAAATGATTTTGGTTCTGCTGAAAGTCTTGATGTTCTGCAAAATCCTCATGTTGAGCGAGTGTATGAAATGGGATCGGTAGTCAAGCCAATTACCATGGCGATTGGACTTGATACTGGCGCGGTAAGACCTGAAACAACTTATCTTGATACGGGCTCACGAACGATAAATAATAGAACTTTTTTTAATTATGATAAAAAGGCGCGAGGACGAGTTGATATGCAAACCGTACTGAGTAGCTCACTTAATACTGGAGTATCGTTTGTTGTTGATGAAGTGGGAATTCCGACTTTCAAAAAATATATGCTCGAATTCTTTGGAGATAAAACAGGAATTGATCTACCTCGTGAACAAGCTCCGCTCGTTAATAATCTTGAGGGTGGAAAAGATATTGAGTATGCGACAGCATCTTTTGGACAGGGAATTGCGCTCTCGCCGATTTCACTCATCCGTGGATTGGCAGCACTTGGGAATGGGGGGTATCTCGTAACACCTCATGTCGTAAAGGAGATTGAGTATACAATAGGAACTTCAAAAGTAATCGAGGTAGATAATTCAAAGAGGGTTTTTTCGGAAAAGACATCAGAAGATATTTCACGCATGTTGGTAAATGTCGTTGATGATGCACTCTTGGGTGGAACGGTGGCACTCCCAAATCATACAGTCGCAGCCAAAACCGGAACTGCTCAGATTGTAGGAGATGATGGAAAGTACTCAGAAGACCTTTTTCTTCATTCATTTTTTGGTTATTTTCCAGCCTTTGATCCTGAATTCATTGTGCTGCTTTATACTACTGAGCCAAAAGACGTACTATATGCTTCAGAAACACTTACTGCACCATTTTTTGAATTAACAGATTTTCTCATTGCATATTATGAAATAGAGCCTGATCGATAATGGAGTCAATCTGCTTACCAGTAAATTATTAATAAGTAGGTGGTTTGATATCGTATATACCTGTAAAATACAACTACATGAAAAACTTTTTTAAAAAAACAATAATACATATTATCACACTACAGGCACGCTTTGTGTTATGGCGACGAAAACCAAAGATTATCGCAGTAACAGGAAGCGTGGGAAAGACGACCGCAAAAGATGCTATTTTTACAGCACTTCAATCGAGCGTGACTATTCGCAAGAACGAGAAAAGTTTCAATAGTGAGATCGGTGTACCGCTGACAATTTTGGGATTGCCGACTGCGTGGGGTAATCCATTTGCATGGGCGGTGACAATTGTGCGAGGATTTTTGGTAATGTTTAGTTTGAAAAAGTATCCAAAGTGGCTTGTGCTCGAAGCCGGAATTGATCGACCGTTTGATATGGAAAATCTTGTGAAGTGGCTCAAGGTTGATGTGGCAGTGTTTACGATATTTCCAACAACTCCTGTACATGTTGAATATTTTTCTTCACCTGAAGCTGTGTGGGACGAAAAAATAAAGCTGGCTGATGGGCTGACGAAAGACGGAATTATTATCGCAAATGGAGATGATGAAAATGTGATGAAAAAAGTAAGGCTGTATAAAAAAAGAATGTTTACCTTTGGATGTTCTGCAACAGCCGATGTTGATGTGAGAGCGCTTCCGTATGAATATGTGTATGAGAATGATGCAGTATCCGGGATTACTTTTAAGATTGAACATAATAACAATACACTACCGGTAAATATGATGGGTGTGATAGGGAAGCAACATGTATATCCGGCGCTTGCTGCGATTACGGCTGGTGTCGCTATTGGGCTCAATCCCGTAACGCTTGTCGATGCTCTGCGAACACATGTCGCGCCTCGAGGCCGCATGAATGTTTTTCCTGGAATAAATGGTAGCACCATTATTGACGACACATATAATTCTTCACCTATTGCGCTTGAAGTCGCTCTTGATACTTTGGCTGATGTGAAGGTAGAAAAAAATAATGGGCGAAAGATAGCAATCATCGGCGATATGCTGGAGCTCGGTTCTGTGTCACCAGCTTCTCATGAGACGGCAGGAAAGCATGTTGCAAAAGAAAAGTTCGATGTGCTTGTAACAGTTGGTGTGCGTGCGAAGGGAATTGCAGAAGCTGCGATTGCTGATGGTATGTCACCAGATGCGGTATTTTCATATCCAGATTCCAAAGATCAAGAGATGCAGTCTGATATCAAAGATATGATTCAGAAGGGTGATGTAGTGCTCGTAAAGGGCTCACAGGGCTCTCGCATGGAGCGAATCAGTAAAGTGCTCCTCAGTCCTGAAATAGACCCTCTAACAGCGTTAGTGCGCCAAGAAAGTGTGTGGGATGTGCGATAGTGAGGTTTGAGAGAGTCTTCTTTCTAAAATTTATTAGGACTGCTTATGCTGCGATTTTATCCTGCGAATCATCCGAATCACTTGCAACTTCACATTGCACTCCCTCATCATTTGCTCGCATCCTTTTTCCTTCACTAAATGTCAGCGAATCGTTAAAAAAACGATTTGCTTCTTCTTGGTCATTTGCTCGGCAGGTAAATGAGTGATTTTTGTAGGTAAAAATATACGCGCTCCTTTTATTGATTTCCGGCATCCCTTCAGGAGAGAAACTATTATTTATTTTATTTTCCATTACTTAATGATAGCATGGCTGGTTTTTTTTGTATTCCTCCGCCTTTCTTATTTTGCCACCACATCCTAAATATGCTACTATTTTTTCACTTGGCCCCATCGTCTAACGGTTAGGACATCAGGTTCTCAATCTGGTAATCGGAGTTCGATTCTCCGTGGGGTCACCGTCAAGAGCGCTAGTTCGAGCGCTCGAGAAGGTTAGAATATTATGAAAATTTATCTAAACAATTTTGAAAATGTTGAAATAGCTGAAACCGTTGTTTATTTAAAGAACGAACTTCCCAAAGCTTCTTTCGAAGAATCACTAACGTTTCAAGAATATGGAAAGAAAAATAATCTAGACGCTGTAGGTGGTGGCGAAATTGATCAAATATTCAGCCTCGCACACCACTTCGCAACAGTTGATATCTCAAGTCTCGCCTACGGAGTCGCTGGGAATGCAATATGGGATGGTGTCAAGAAAGTAATTGTTACTTTTAAACAAAGTAAAGCTGCTGTAGATAGAAATTTAAATAGAAAGACTTTTGCAATCTTGATTAGTCAGCCTTGCCACGGCACTTATTACTCTGTAGTTTTCTTATTAGATGCATCACTAAGCGAAGATGATTTAGATTTGGCAATATTAAAAATTATTGAGACTAAAGATAAGCTAGACAGGTTAGTTGGGGTAGTTTTTCCTGAAGGTATAGAGTTTACATTTGATACTAATAATCTGAGGTGGCAGAGTCATAGCAAATTAATATTAGCCACAGAGATTAATTAAACCTCTCGAAAGGGGTCATTATAAAATTCAACCAACCGTTCACAAAAGCCTTACAGGGTAAGATGTAGTTTGGGTTCCATCACGACTCGGCTCACAGCGACAAAACTAAAACACCACTTCTTTGAAGTGGTGTTTTAGTTTTAGTAAGCAAACTACTTTGCTTACGTGTCGCTGTGACAGTCGGAAACTTGTCGCTTTGCGACAGTTGAGACGGGGTCGAGAGTACTTAGTAGAATATGAGCTTGTGAAATATTCTACTTAGTAACTCGTGACCACAGAAAAAGTGGTAGTTTGAGGGCTCGGGAGGTGTTATTTACTTAATATTCTAATGCTTTCAATTTAAAACAAAATGTATTACTATTAAAGAATATGGAAAAACAACCACACGAAGAATACAGAGATAAATTATCAGATACATTAAAAGAGTTTAGAAATAATCCTGATTCAGAAACCCCTCGAGAAGATGCTAAAGAACATTTAATAAAAGTCACAACAGAAGATGAAACAAAAGATGAATATTTAAAAGCTCTAGAACTTCACAAAGAAGACATAGAAAACATTACAGAAAATAGAAATATTGATGAAAAAATAAAAAAAGTCCTTATTATGCATGGTGATGCCCATCTCAGACGAGATAATATTGATATAGCTATAGAGGCTTATGAAAAAGCAGGAGCAAAAGAAAAACTTATTGAATGTGGCGATGCTCGTCTTAAAGAAGGCCTTATTGATAAAGCTATAAAAGCTTATGAGAAAGCAGGAGTTGAGATACCGAAAGAAAAACTTATTGAATATGCTGATACTCTTCTTGAAAAAGGTTGGCTTGATGAAGCTATAGAAGCTTATGGGACGGCAGGAGTTGAGATACCGAAAGAAAAACTTATTGAATATGCTGATACTCTTCTTGAAAAAGGTTGGCTTGATGAAGCTATAGAAGCTTATGAGAAAGCAGGAGCAAAAGAAAAATTTATTGAATGTAGCGATGCTCTCCTTAAAGAAGGTTGGCTTGATAAAGGTATAAAAGCTTATGAGAAGGCAGGAGCTGAGATACCGAAAGAAAAACTTATTGAATATGGCGATGCTCTTCTTAAAGACGGTAGTATTGGTAGTGCTATAGAAGCTTATGAGAAGGCAGGAGTTGAGATAACGAAAGAAAAATTTATTGAATGTGGCGATGCTCTCCTTAAAGAAGGTCGGCTTAATAAAGGTATAGAAGCTTATGGGACGGCAGGAGTTGAGATACCGAAAGAAAAACTTATTGAATGTGGCGATATTTGTTTTAAAAAAGGTTGGCTTGATAAAGGTATAAAAGCTTATGAGAAGGCAGGGGTTGAGATACCGAAAGAAAAACTTATTGAATGTGGCGATGCTCATCTTAAAGAAGGTTGGCTTGATAAAGGTATAAAAGCTTATGAGAAGGCAGGGGTTGAGATACCGAAAGAAAAACTTATTGAATGTGGCGATATTTGTTTTAAAAAAGGTTGGCTTGATAAAGCTATGAAAGCTTATGAGAAGGCAAAAGAAATTTAGTTTTTAGTTTTTTATAGAAATAAACTGCTCGAAAAGGGTTGTTTGCAATACCACATAAGCAGCTGTAAAAGCTTTGCCCCGCAATGAACTTCAAGGGTTCGAGCTCGAGAAAGCTCACAGCGACAAAACTAAAACCATTGAATAATCCAATATCAATATCTTTTACAATCTCTTCAAAAACTGTTCGGGTGCTTGATTCTTTTGCTGAATGTGATTCTTTACGAATTTCAACAATTGTCAGATTTTCTCTTTCTGCAATCTGTGTCATTTCTTTTATTTGAGAATCAATAGACAGGGCTTGTTTTTCTTCTGCCTCAGTAGACTTTCTAGCGTATAGACAGTATTTCAGTGGTAATTCTTCCATACACTAATTATGACAGAATGGGGTGGATTGCTAAGCTATGCAGATATTGTTTTCTATCACATACTCGTATTAATCTATTACTCTAGTCACTGGGTAATCCTCACATCTATACCTGTAGACCCTAATACACCTGCCACCCTGGTGCAGTCAGAAAATGAACCTTCAAATACTTTGGTAGACCCGAATTCTTCTGCAGCATCAGCGTGATTACATCCAGCCGCATATCCACACACTATAGATTCCATGACCTGCTCCACGACCTCTTCGTATGAATGGCAATAACAATTAAATAGTATAACGGACCAAGCAGAATCTTTTTGAGTTTCAGTGATTGAAGATTCCTTCACTATTACTCGAGGTTTATTTTCTGTACTCATCCCTGAATAATATCAATATATAGGAACATAATCCATAATAATAGGTCTTGCTAAGCTAATTACCAAAAGTTAAGATACAGCATTGCAGGCAACTAAGCATCATTCTGACAGGATGGGTTATGTAGCTATAAGTGCTTATATTGATCAAATATCTCAAAACGTTTAGATTTTATCTTTGCGTTTTTTTATTTATATTAATTAAAATATCTTAATAATAACATTACAAGACTATGTAACATTAAATGCCTAAAGTACTGTAACTTTTGTCACTTTTTGATAAATATAGAGCGCTCAAGAAGCCTTGCACCATCCAATTCGCTATTTAAACGCATCAGAAGAGCGCAATATGATACAATTTAAATATGAAAAATTTAAAAAACTGTCCATATATTATAAGTCTAGAAAAACAGGACTTAACAAAAGATATAAATCTTAATCTTAGTAAAGATATTCAAAAAGCTGTGCTCGCTCGTCTTTCAAAAATAGATTCGTATAGAATGGTTTATAAAGTCGGGAAGCTTAAGGTTGTAGGTTTTGTAATGGTTCCTAAAAAAGGAAAGGATATCCCTTGTGTAATTAATCTAAGGGGAGGAAGTAGAGATTTTGGAAAAATAACTAATCAACACTTAGCACATGCGTATGCATATGTTGCAGCTAATGATTTTATTGTTATTACCACGCAATACCCTGGGGTAGATGGCGGAGACGGAAAAGATGACTGGGGAGGAGAAAATACAATTAATAGTATTAAAGTCCTTAAAAGTATACTCAATTGGGTACCGAAGGCTGACCCTAAAAATATAGGTTTAATGGGGCACTCTCGAGGGGGTCTAATGGTATACATGCTATTAAGAAAGTTTAAATGGGCTAAAGCTGCTGTTATTGGTGGTGCTCCGACTGATCAATTTAAGGCAGGGAAGGAGAGGGAAGGTTGGAGAGAGCATCAAGTTAGTCTCTATGGAAAATCACAAAAAGAGCTATTAGAACGATCACCTATTAAATGGGTTAATGAACTACCTAAAAATGTACCAATGTTAATTGTCCATGGGAGCTCAGACTGGAGAGCTCCTGCTGATAATTCAATATTAATGTCTAAAGAATTATATGACAATAAGATTCCACATAAATTAATCATTTTTGAAGGGGCTGATCATGGAATATCTGAGTTTATAAGAGAATATAGAGAAGAATCAATTGCTTGGTTAAAGAAATATTTAGGAAAAGAGAGGAAACTACCAAACATGAAACCGCACGGATATTAATAGTTTGCTCACAAAAATATTTAATATGTAGAGTGTCGTAATATTCGCAGGGAAGATTGTAACTTAAACTATCGACCCCTCGGTGCATCGCCCTCTTGCAACACATCATCACAATGCAAAAGCTTTGCTGCTTTCGCAGAATCTCGAACTTTCGAAGCGGTTCGCTCCAGCATTTCTTTTTCAAATTCATCCAAGATGCTTTTTCTAAGATCTCCTTTTCTCCAGTCAGAATCAGGTCCGCATTTTGTTGAAATTATTCGAGCGAGACTCAGTGCATCGAGGATTGCTTGGTTTGCACCTTGTCCTTTGAAGGGGCTCATGGGGTGTGCAGAGTCACCAAGAAGTGTCACGCTTGTAGTGTTGTTGGCCGTGCGCTTTTTTTGTAATAATTTAGGGTCGAGAAGCTCCCTGTCGTACACTGGATATCCTGTAATTTGTAATACATTAGTCGCTGCCAAAATCTGAGGAATAGGATCGTGCCATTCTCGAAGCCTTGCACACGCTTC
>Ga0335398_10000151_pt1 | contig 108942 bp, 72 predicted proteins | sample BON03_FD_205742 | JGI IMG/M metagenome (GOLD analysis project Ga0335398, IMG submission 205742) | Freshwater microbial communities from Lake Bonney liftoff mats and glacier meltwater in Antarctica - BON-03 (spades assembly) (version 2) | ecosystem: Environmental > Aquatic > Freshwater > Ice >...
TTCAACCACCAACTTCAGCCACTGAAGCTGATCAACAACCGCATCTGAGGAAACAAACAGAGAACTCATCACGCGCTGAGTAACGAATCCCCCAAATCCTCGCCAGACCAATCACACATTCACCACTGCAGCGATTATTTACATTGACGTTAGGTCTAACCTAGCGCGAGGTTCTTTCGTAGCAACTTCTTTACGTCAATTTACAAAGTGCCATTCCAAAATAGACTTAGCGATTTACGGTTACCCTCCCATAAGGCCGAATACCCGATGGCCGCAGGATCGAACTCGCTGAGACAGGCGGCTGGCTTCGCGCAAACTGCGTGCAATCAGAAAACAAGTCGAACCACTGCCGGACATAAATACAGGACGCCCCGTTAGTGATTGCACGTCGCACATCAACTGTTTCATTCCGGGATTGACGTCCTGTGCGGGCTTTGTCAATCGGTTAAATACCACAGCTTCCAGTCGCTCTGAACTTCCCAGACGCAGGGCTTCCACCACGCAGTCGGGTTGCAGGATACTGGACGGTAATTGGAGTTTGGAAAACACGGCCGGAGTTGAATTTCCGGCTTCGGGCCGCACCGCCACAAACTGGAAAACACCGTTAACTGGAATCGGTTCGATCAACTCACCGCGTCCTCGGCACACCGCCGCTCGGCAGTCTTCCACAAAAAAGTTAATGTCGCTGCCGAGCGCTGCTGCAATCGCGTGAAGTTCTGTCTTCGAAACCCCAAGGCCCCATAACTGATTCAGCGCTAGCAGAGTGGTGGCTGCATTGCTTGAACCACCAGCAAGCCCGGCTTCGCTTGGAATTCGTTTTTGGATGGTAACTTCAGCCCCTAGCTGTGTGCCAACATAGGACTGCAGAGCACTGGCGGCCTTCAAAATCAGATTTGACTGATCCAAAGGAAACACAGTGCGCACCGACGGTCGACTCTTAGATGAAAGTCGAAGAGTGACTTTGCCGGGAGTTTGACGAAAGTGCATCACATCACTCAACTGCGTTTTCAACATAACAGTTTCCAATTCGTGAAAACCGTCATCACGTCTGCCCAGAACTTCCAGGAACACGTTGACTTTCGCATACGAACGCAATGTCAGTTCAGCATTAATGTGACTGTCTCAATTCACAAAGGCTCTAATTCGCAGGCTGTATTCAAACGTCAAGCCTGGCTCGAAACACATCAAAGCACAGCAGCCAGTAGACCTATGGCAATAACAGTATTACCAGAAATCAAGTGCGTGAAGGGTTCCCTAAAACCGAATTTGCGAACTTCCCAAGACAAGCACGATTCGCGAGCAACTGAATTTTTAACGACTGGACTCAATTGCTTACACCGCGTGCCTGTAAATTTGCGATTTTCAGGACCGCCTCTGGGCAAGGTTATGATCAGATGCGGACACTCATCGTGACTGTCGCCAGATCTTCCAACCTTGTCGTGCGTTTACACCGGCCGAAACTCTACACGATGTTCGTTACGCCATTTCGTAAAACGTTGGAAGCGAACCTTCTATCTGCTCGCCAGAACAACAACGATACCGTCGTTTCCAGCCCTGCATCTTTCTTAACGGAACAGCTTCTTCCGCAAGCCAGGCAATGAATCGATGATCGCCTTATTGGGATCGTTCAGGCCGTCCAGAACTTTGTTTGTCTGGCCCATCACTTTATTCGCCTTCTGTTGGTCCTTGTCGGAAAGCACTCCTGACTGAGAAACCTGCTTGAAGACAGCGTTGGGGTCAACATGTCCCGATTTCAGATCCATGGCAAGCTGTCGTGCCTGGGTCAAACCGTCCAGAAGTTTTTGATTATCGGCCAGCAGTTCAGTATAGCGCCCACCGAGTTTCGCAGACAGTTCCTGTTTTTGCCTGTCCACGTAACCATCCAGCATTGTGATCAATTCAGCCTTCATTTGCGGCAGAAAACTTTTCAACGCAGTCTCAAATCCTGCGGCAAATTGGTCGCCAAGATCTGAAGTCACACGCACTTCCGGGTGTTTAATTGGCCCGAACATCGTGAGCGTTGCATTCACACTACTGATTCCCGAGAGCGTCTGCTCAGTAAGTCCGACCAGCCTGGCCACGGACTTCTGCGTTGTATGGAATTCAGGACTTCCAAAATCAGAAACGACGGAGATTTCGCCCTGAATGGTATCCTCAACCAACAGCACTCGAGCCTTCCAGCGCAGGTTGCTTAGACTCGCAGTTAGTTGGTGCTTGTCTGCTTTTCCGGCCGAAAGATGCTGTACATTGTTGTCCACAAAGTCGGCGGCCAGTCGTGTAGTGGCGATGTCCAGAGTCGCATCGTGCTGCACAACAACCTGTATCGGAGTCGTTCCTGCAGTCGCAACATTCATCACGGCAGGTCGCCCCAACAATTTCGGATCGCTGGTGACGTCTGTCAAGGATGCTTCAAAGGGAGTCGGCGTTTTGCCCAACATCAGTTCTCCGTTCAGAAGCATCTTTCGACACAGAACTCTTGGCGTAGGATTCAGAATATCAAATTCAAAATCGCGGCCACGGTACCTTTCCGGAGCCGGCGGCTGTTTGAGTTCATCCTGATAGCTCCGAAGAATTTCCAGCCAGGTCAGCATCTGCTGCAGCTGAACGTACATTTCTTCCCCAATCAGTGATTCGGTAATCATCCGAGCATCCGGCTTCAAGCTGTTAATCGTATCGCCGACCATCGCGCGATCGTTCTTCTGAGCCTGGTCGAGTCTTGCAAAATCCTGCTTCACTTCCAGAGGTACAGAATTCTTGAACTGTTCGAGAAGTGATCGAGTACTCCGCAGCATTAAATCGGCTCGCTGAGCAAGCTGAAGATACTTTTCAATCTGCTGTAACGCGTCGCCGGATTTCGCCTGTTCCATCTGCTGCTTCAACAGTTCAAGTTCCTCCCTGGACGTCTTGACTCTGACGTTCATGTCCTGAAACCGAGCATCCCATTTTACATAAAGTTCGTTTCCGACTCGGTAGGATTCAAGATTGTTAGGGTCCAGTTGTGCCTTTGCCTGTTCGGTAAAATCATCCAGCCATTCATCGCTGATGCTCTTCAGCTTGTCGCTGATCCACGGCGGAATTGTGGGTTCGTCAGATGCAGGAACGTGTTCCAGTTGGCCGTTATCGTTTCGCGAAGTGCCAAAGCGGACCCCTGTCACCAAAGCTTCATCAATCACATATGACTTTCGCAGCAGCGGTGCTCCAGCGATAGACAGGTGCATCTTATCGAATTCAACCAGATTGGTACCCGGCTTGCCGCGACTGGCAAGCGCCACCGAATTAATGGTGACACGAGGCGGAAAGAAGCCCGTTTCAAAAACGCCAATGTCCGCTTTAGCACCGGTCATCGCCTGCAGTGTCTGCGTTGCCGTATAGCGCAATGCCGGGTCCAGACCATAAGTCATGAAGCCCCAGATGATGCCGAGGATAATAAACCGAGGTATTAAATAGCTCCAGCGCATGTGCACCTCCATGTGCGACGTCAGCTGATCAGATATAAAAGACAGATACCGCCAAAGCCTGAACGGGCAGGCCAGTGACTGAATAGATCTAGCCGGAAGCTCCAAGCCGATCGGCCCACTCGACTCCCAGAAGAACGCGTGTCAGCCAGTACTTTCGGGCCCACGCGCCAACCTTTTCGGAGTACAGTTTGAAGACCGGACGCGACAGTCGATAAAGCGGATAGACCAGTGCGACACCAATCACAAAACTGCCAAGCACCACCGAGTTATTAAACGCAGTCCACGGCATCACGGGCGTGTTATAAAGCGTGGCCCACGTGTCCAGCAGAAAAGGGTGACTTAGTAGATATGTGCCAATCTGATGCGACATCGGGTCGATCCAGGGCGAGGCAAAGCTGAAGGCCACGATAGTAGCGGCACCAATTCCCAGATTTGCTCGAGATGCTGCCAGAATGATGCCAAGTACGATTGCGGTAAGATTGTCTTTGGGAACCAGGCCAATCAGCACGCCCAAAGCAAACCCCAGAGCAAGCTGCCCCGGTGTCGACTCACAGATCAAAGCCTTCAACGCAATTCTTATGGGCCGTACGATCAGAAACATGATGCACCTCGAAAAAACACTTACACAACGGCTGGTGTTGGCGGCCACCGCTACCGGCATTGGCCAAAAAAACTGGGCCAGCCGTTTTCTAAGTAACCGCATGAATGTGGTCTGTCGCCCGCAAGGCGTCAATATGCAATACCACGTTTGCCGACGCTCAACCAACGGATGAATGATTCGTATTTGGCCACCACGGCAAATTGCGAAATCGCCGAAGACTGAACGGCAGGAACCGCCGGTGTGCAGTTAATAAAATAAAGCTGAGTTCGCGATGGCGCAAGCCCACAGAGACTCACTCATCATCAACGGACCTAAGCCATTGCGATACCAGCATTCAGCGCCAGCGAATAATCTTACAGCGAATGCCAGACCTAATCGCTGGAGCAGGTCCGCAAACCGCTTCCGCCAACATCCCGATACAAGCACGAGTGAATGAATGAATCTCGCAATAGCTGAATTCAATTACTCGCGGCGCACGCTTGTAAATTTGCGGTTTCCAAACCGCTTCTAACGCTGCGTAGTTGCAAACCCAGAAGCTTAAAAGCCGAGCCGCCGTGAGCACAACGCCGGCCGCGTTGAATCGTTCAATAATGCCCCCGCCGGCCTAATTCCTGACATGACTCTGGCTCTTTCCATCAAACATAATTAATTCTCAAAAGACGATTAGACCCACACGGCCAGGACCTGTTTTAGGGCCACGCTGTCCGGATGGTCAATGAATGCTTTAAACGATGCAGCGATTTCAGGAACCAGCAATAAGGGCTGATTCAGCGACGGCCATTGCGGAGCCAGGGTTCTCGGCAGCCATTCAAGTAGTTCGTCGATACCAACGGCCGTCAGAGCAGACGTCTCCAAAACAAAAGTATCGCCAATTGTGTCGAGCTCCCAAACAGAAGCTGGCGACTTTACCAGGTCAATTTTATTCAGCAGAATTGCCGCCGAACATTGTGGCGGCACCAACGAAAGCAACGCGGCATCGGCGGTCGTCCAGCCATTAGTTGAATCCACAACAATCAGGCAGGCGTCACAATTACGAATTGACAGACGTGCTTCGGCGACGCCAGACGATTCGATATCATCAGTGGATTCACGAATGCCAGCTGTGTCTGCCAACAGAAACGGAAGGCCATCGAGCGTAATTTCAGCTTCAACGCGGTCGCGGGTCGTACCGGGCTGATCAAACACGATCGACCGCTCGTAGCCCACGATTGCATTCAGCAGACTCGACTTGCCGGCATTAGGCTGACCGACCACCGCAATCTGCCACGGCCGGGTTAAATGATCGGCAAACTTCTGCCATGAAAGTGCAGACTGAATCAGATCCGTCATTTCTTCGTCGTTGTCGCAATCAAATAACGACTTCAAAAAACTGCGAAGGACTCCCTGTGCCTGGGCCAGAACAATTTCAGCCGTTTGCCGAGTCCGACATTTCAATAAAACCGATAGCAACGCCTCATCGAGTCCCGACTGCAATGACTGTGCGTAATTCGGTTTAACGGCTTCCTGCGTAACAGTCGCCGAGCACGGTTCGTCAGCCAGACGTTCAATGATGGCTGCGACCGCCGCCTCTCCGCCATGGCAGTGAACTTCCCATTCACATTCGGCAACGCGAACCACGACAACATCTTCCTGCCCCCAGTGACCGTACAGAATTCGGCCTACCACAACGCTGGCTGGAGCGATCCCGTTCAGAGCGACAAAACAACCGTTCAGCCGTTCTGCCGCTTCGCCGGACTCAATTCGTACCCGAATAACAGCCACGGCACCGCGGCCGCGTGCAGTGAGTCGTCTGAGATCAACGCTATGTGGCATTATTCGCCAATCGCAAGGTAATAAAACAAAGTTGCAGGGTTAGAACCAACCATCAGAGAACTTTTATCCGTGCAGACTTAAACGTTCAAACCGGCAGCAAATTATCAAAAACGGAACCATAAGTGATGGACACCATTATTTTCGAGCTCGCCGGGTTTCCTTAACGGCAGCCATCACTGATAATCTTCTATAAGTCACGTCGTTCAGACAAACAGTCAGAATTGCCGCAGGTTACTTCGGATGAATCCACAGCGTTCCTCACTGACCGCAACATTGCTGATTTTGAGCATCATTTCGTATTGCAGTACGTGCGAGGTGACGTGTGGGCAACTGGAAACGCCGTCCCACCGAAAACTGGAACTTCCTAATTCCGGACTCAGCGATCTCAAGCAACAGATGCAGATGTTGCAGCAATTGCAAACGTGGATGGGGCAGAAACCAGAATCAGAGACAAACGAAGACTTAGCGAAAAATGCGGGCATCAAGCCAGAACAGCTCGACGCGATCAAAAAGGCCATGCAACAGTTCGGAATTCCCGAAGGGTCATTGCCCGATCTTTCAATGATTCCGCCCGAAGTAATTTCTCAGGCCATGAACGATCTCACGGCCCGGCAACAGATAAAAGATCTGCTAGAAGGATTCAGTCGCACTCGGCAGATGCCGCCCGCCTCTAACGGTGGAGAAAACCCCGTACTTCCTCCTTCCGAAAACAATGGGGGCAGTCGCAGTCGTCAACCGCAACAACAGTATCAGGCAGTTCCGCCCGGGTCTTCTGCCGCGAAAAATTCGGCCACAGGCACATCCTCTTCCGCAGAAGCTGAGGCAGGTGAAGCTGACAGCAACGGCGCGATTGAAGACATTCAAAAACGCTTCGATGAACTCCGGCAGCGAATGCAGGGAAACCGCTCTGCTGCCAACAATAATTCGGGGCAACCACAGAATCCAACACGGCCCGACGACTCGCGGCAACCAAGTGGTCCTAGCCCACCAAACAATGGGAAATCGGGCAACGGACAACCGAACAACGGACAAACGCGTAGTTCTGGGCCTAAACCAAATCGCCAGTCGCCCACGGCTCCACAAAACGCCGATCCGAATTCTGTTTCTGCTCAGCTACCCCAAGACGAAGACGCCTGGAACAAACTACTGGAAGATTTAATCCGTCAGCAACGAGAATCAGGGCAAAGTCAACCTTTGTCGCCTTTCGAAGTTCCAATCAACTCCGACAGTGCGGGGCAGGGCAGTGGATTGACCGGTAATTCGTCCCAGTCGCCTCAACGTATTGATACTGCTGACATAAAATCCGTCGTATCTGAGTTTCTGAAGAACCAGGAACAGCTAAAACAGTCCGCCTCAGACAATAGCGCAGCCACATCGTCAGGAACTAACACTTCGGCGGTAGAAACTGAGCAGGCGAGAGTTGCAGAAGAAGTGCGTCAGAAGCAACAGCAGGCGAAATCGGATCTGGAACAGAATGGCTTTCAGGCCACGTTGAAGAAGATTGCTCGAGACGCAAAGAAGCAGGTGGAATCCGGAACACAAACTGGTTCCGCTGGCGGTGACAGTTCGACGGGAATGAACAAGGCGTTTTTTCAAATACTGAATGGAATTGGCAAAGACATTGTTGAAATCGCCAAAACGGCGAGGGCCGATGCATCGGGCAATCGCAGCAACCCGGCTGTGGCAACGCGGGATCCAGCGCCGTTCGGCGACAACTCATCAAGCTGGACAAAGTCTGCTGGAGACCTTATCTCCGGACTCGCCACTGCTCCTGAACCAGCCACTGCCAACAGTCGATCGGGATCCACAACAACAAGTATTGGAGCTCCCGGCAGCGGCTGGGTATTCACATTTTTTGTACTGCTGATCGTGGCTGTCGCAGCAGCCATCATGGCCAGAAAAACCGGACTGCTGACACCATTAAACACAGACACCGGCGCCGGCCCCCTGCTAAGTCCAACCGACATTCATTCCCGCCACGATGTTGTTTTGGCGTTTCATCAACTGGCCCTTCAACCATCGCGTCATACCCAACTGTGGTGGACTCACAAGCAAGTCGAAGATCAAATTGCAGAAGCTTCGCCTGAGATCAGAACACCGATGTCTACGTTGGCCAATCTGTATGAACAGGCTCGCTATCTGCCAGAAGACACAGACTTCGACGAAGAAAAACTGACAGCCGCACGAACCGCGTTAAAGTTGTGTCGTTCATGAGCGGTCTGATGCACAGTCGCCGATTCTGTTTGATACACAGCATAGCCTGGCTGATGGTCGCAGCTTCGTGTGCTGCACAGCAGCAGACACAACCACAGACTCCGGACTGGCATTTCACCTATGAACTGTTCCAGATGTTGCTGGAACAAAACGGAGTGCAGCCCGTAAGAGACTTTCGTCAACTCGGCAATAATCCGGCCGAATCCGTGATCGTTGCTTTCGGCGATATCAGTGGCATTTCGTCAAGAAACATACAACAGTTCACTCGAAACGAGGGGGCCATTTTGCTGGCTTCCGATCAGGCGCGAAACCTTGACGGCATCTGCCGCTTCCGCAGTGGGCCAGTCATTGCAGAAATCGAACGCGAACGTTTTCAGGGATACGAAGACTGCCTGCTGATTACAGATTTAACCACGACGGATCCATTGATGAAAGGTATCCGGTCGCTTGTTGTCAACAAGAGCGGCTGGATCGATAAACCGCCGGGGTCAGTATTAACATGGGACGTCGCGGCAAGACTGCCCGCAGACACCAGGCCCACAGCCAGCAATCGGAAAACATTATTTGCTCGCATACCAACACCACGAGACACAAACGGAATGTTGCTGGTTTGTGCCGATCAAAGCCTGTTCACAAACGGAATGTTGTGGCACGGCGACAATGCAGTGCTGGCTATTAATGTCAGTCGCCTACTGACAAACGGGCGAAATAAGATTCTATTCCTGGTCGACGGCCTTCCGTTGGGCAGCTATCAGGACAGCCCACAGATCAACGCAACCAACAGCAATCCGCCACCACCGATGCCTGATAATATTCCCGAACCAGGACTCGACACCATGCTGCGTGTCGCCAATTCGGTTGTCAAAAATATTGAACAATCAAACGTGCTGAATGAGGCACTGGCCAATCGCCCGCGAGACATGTCGACCCCGCATTATCGCCGGGCGATTATGTTTACCCTGGCGGCATTGGCACTGGCTTTCGTCATCTGGAAACTTTCGGCAAACGGCCCCACGACAAGTGCCCCGATGCCAACTCGTCATATGCGAACTGCTTATGCACTGGTCTCAGATCAAAAGGCGAACGCCACAGAATTTGGAATTTCCGCCAGTATGCTGGCCCGCGACTTATGCCGCGAACTCACAGGAACTTCCGATTCACGAGTCTGGCTAAGTCAGCTTTCGCCCGACAACCTGCAGGAAACTGCGAATGCTGAGAAAAGCTTGCGTCAGAACAGCCTGAGCACCGTTCTGGACCTTGCCGTAAGAACGGGAACGGTTCATATTCCCCAGAAGAAATTTTTGTCCATTGGAAATACGATTCAGGAACTTCGGCAGCTGCATCGGAATCAGCAATTGCTTAAGCCATCCTCAGTCTGAGAGAAACTGTGTCTTTTCAAAATAAGAACGAACTGGCTGATCGAGTCAACTCGCTGCGACAAAGAACGCTGGCCGCCGTCGGCCAGGTTGTAGTAGGACTTGATCACGTCACCGATCAACTGCTGATGGCGTTGCTGGCTGGTGGCCATGTACTGCTGGAAGGCGTTCCGGGCACCGCAAAAACGACTCTGTGCCGTACGTTTTCGTCGGTGCTGGGAATTCAATACGAACGAGTTCAGTTTACACCGGACCTGCTGCCATCAGACGTCACCGGCACGCAGGTGCTTGATCGCAACACCAGCGACTTTGTGCTCCGCAAAGGACCAATCTTCTGCCAGTTACTATTGGCGGACGAATTAAACCGAGCTCCCGCCCGAACGCAATCTGCGTTGCTGGAAGCCATGCAGGAACGTCAGGTTACCATCGAAGGCAAAACGCTGCCCCTGCCAGAACCATTCATGGTGCTGGCAACACAAAACCCGATTGAACAGGAAGGGGTTTACCGACTTCCGGAAGCTCAACTGGACCGCTTTCTGTTTCGCATCGAAGTGGGCTACCCGAAACGCGAACAGGAAGTCGACATGCTGGACCTGCACAGCAGAGCCACCGCAAAACCCCAACCTGTCACGGATGCCGCGGAAATTGTCGCCATTCAAAGCCAGCTGGATACAGTTTACGGAACGCGAGAACTGCAGGAATACATCATCGATCTGGTGCGTCAAAGTCGTCATCACGCCGACCTTGCACTCGGAGCAAGCCCGCGAGCGGCGATCAACCTGATGAAAGCCGGACGAGCTCATGCATTGATGGCAGGCCGAGACTATCTGACTCACGAAGACATTCAGGCAATCAGCCAGCCTGTGCTTGGCCACCGCCTGATTATGCGGCCGGAAGCCGAAATGGACGGACGTAGCGTTCGCCAGGTCATCGAACAACTGATTCAGGCAGTGCCCGTGCTGCAGGAGCGACGATAGATGACGGCTCGCAGTCGCTGGCTGGTGTTGCTGGCAGTTTGCGGCATTGGACTGGGAATTCTGCGCAATCAACATGTACTGGCGTGGCTGTCTCTGACTGTTCTTTTATGGCTTTTTGCAGAATGGCTGTGCTTCTATTGGCGACTTTATGTTGAATTGCCGCGACTGAAAATTCGTCGACTGATTAATGGGCGATCTGACACTTCAGCGTTTCTGTGGGCCGGACGCAAAATCAACATCACGGTTGAAATCAGCACCAGAAATTGCACGCTGGGACCCGTCGTTCTGATCAGAGATTGCCTACCCGAAAACCTTGTGGTTGAAGATGGGGTTTGTGAAACACAATTGCTTTCACGATTTGCCACTGCTGCCTTCACATACGAAGCACGGGTATGCGGCGCCGGCGCGGCAGTGCTGCCCGGCTATCGAATAACGCTGCAGGATGCTCAGGGCTTCTTCGCCGCCGAACGTTTTGTGCCGGACGAAAAGCGATTCCGAGTTCTACCGGCCTTTGCCAATGTCAGCGAATCTCAGCCAATTGTAAAACGTATCAACAGCTTGCCTCAGCACGGCATCCATCGCTTACAGCGAGCCGGGCTGGGATCGGAACTGCTGGAACTACGTGAATACGTTCCGGGCGATCCTCCGAAATCAATCGCATGGAAAGTCTCCGCTCGCAGGCAGACACTGATGACGCGGCAGTACGAATCTGAAGTCCCTGTTCGCATTGTCCTGTTCGTAGATGGATCCATCAGCGCAAGAATCGGCGGCTTTGGGTGTCGCCTGCTGGATCAAATGACGTTTGTCGCCGGCAGTGTAGCTCGGTCAGCCATTTCTGTGGGTGACCCCGTTGGTGCCGTGTTGTTTGATGAACGGGGTTCGCGTCGAATTGCGCCATCCGGTGGCGACAGAGGCTTCTACAAACTGCTGGAAGCACTGTCAGATTTTTCGACAAATCCAGCCCCGCCACCACAGAGACTTTCACGAGCCCTGTTGGCCGCCACACTGCGGCTTTGCGGCGAACGTCATCCGGAACTGCTTGATCCTCGCATTAATCAGGTGCCATTTACCTTTCGCCCGTTTCGACCATCGAAACGCCGAGACCGTTATCAGCGTTCTTTGGTTGCGGCCATTCTGGCTGAAGCATACGGCCTGTCAGCTCCGCAGCTTCTGGAACTGGTTCACGATGACACAATGATGGCCAATCATGCCCAGCAGTTTCTGGCCGACGCAGGCGTTTCATGGATGGACCCGTTGGTGCAGACTCGCGACCGCGGCTTTCACGACGGCATGGCCACCATGGAACTGCTTAGTCAAGCACTGGCTGATTCCGTCGCTCATGCTCGTGACAACGAAGTCTATGTCATCATGGCCAACCTTCTGGAGTGCGCGACAAACATCAGCCACGTGCTGCCGGCCATAAAAATGGCGTTGGCTCGTCACCACCGTGTTGTGTTTATCGTCCCCACACCCACTTTTCGCAGACCTGCGTCGTCGATCAACACTGATTCTGCAGTGACGTTGCAAAGCCTGCTGGCTCAGGCTCAGGACCTTCGAACAAAGGAACTCGCCAGTCGACTTCAAACTGCTCTGCACAGACTCGGAGCACGTGTATCCCTGTCGGGTGAAGCAGAAGCGATCCGCCTTGTTCTTTCAGAAACGGCTTTGGCAAGAAACGGCCGCGTTACAACAGCGGGAGCACGTTGATGAATCGCATACCCAATCACGATTCGACCCATCGCAGCAACGACGCAGTCTGCTGGGGAAGTTTCTATGCGCTAACGATTGTTGTCTCCGCGATGCTGTTTTTCCCCTATGTCTACAGCGGCAGCGACTTTAATCCCGGTCCAGGCCTGATACTTCTGGCGATTACTTTCCTGACCATCAAACGCTGGACGGGCGCTTTCTTGATGGTCTTGTGCCAGACAATGCTGCTTCTGCTGGAACCACAAGCCAGCCATCAACAAGTATTCAAGCACGGATTGGTGTGGTTGGCACTGCCCGTTTTCCTGATAATGGCAGTCAGCAGATTTCGAACGCTGCAGGAACGTAATCCTCAAACACTGCGAGGGGTCTTTGCGCCCGTCGCTTCCTTTGCCACTAATGTAGCCGTTCCAACTTCGCTGGTGCAGAATTTTGGAAGTGCGGTCGTTCAGTTGCTGCGAACAGGTTTGCTGATTACTGGGTGCAGTATCAGCGCATGGATAATCATGAAGATGGTGCCCATCGGAGACGCTGACATTGGCTTCAGCACGCTCCGTGAATTCCGACTGAAGGCATCCGGTTATCGATTGCTGATTCTTGGCCTGTCGATATTTGTCGTGTATGTGCTGACCTGGATTGCAGTCACTGAAATTTCCTGGCGCAAACTGTCGCCCTCTCAGGCTTCTATTTTTCTTAGAAGCGTTTTCATCAAGTACTACCACCGCGATTTACGGATGATCACTCTAAAGCGACTGAAGATACGTCGCAAAAGAGCCAGAAGCATCCAGCCTGTTTCACCCGATGAATTTCCGGCAGCTGTCAAAGGAAAAACCTGATGCTTTTTGTTGTTCGCGAAATCGCCGGCTGGGGACTCGTGGCCATTGCGCTATTTCTGATTCGCATGGGCATCAATTTCGTTTCCGATCCCGCAGATCCAAAAATTGTCGAAGCGGGAGTCATCATGTTTGCCGCTACGGCTGTTCTAAGAAGTGGAATCATGCTGGTGCGAGTTTCCACCGCAGCCCGAATCTGTTCGAAAGAAAAGACGTAGAATCGTGACTAGCAACCCTATTGTAGGTTGCCCAAAAACTACTGATCACGGGCAGTTTGCTCACGCCGTTGTGAAACTTTCCTTAGATGCAGCGAGATGGCCTTCAGCGTTTCCACGGCGCGACGCTTACCGGCCTACCCAATCGCCCGCTCTCTGCGATTACCAGTAAACCGGCAGAAAACGCATTAACGTTCATGCAGCGACTATAATCGGATGCACAGCTCAATTCAGAATGACCACAGTCGCCCTTGCTGTAGATGATTTCGACGAATCAAAATGATTCCAGACCGGGTTGATGACGAACCAATGCAGGATCCACTATTGCCGCCAATCTGCTCAGCACGCAAACTTCGGCAATGAATCAACTCGGGTTGCCGATTTGCCGTGACATAGATTTGCCTACGCCACTGCAGAACAATCGTTATCGGATGCGAATGCTGATCTTCAAAATCCAACAGCAATGTGCAAACGCTGGCTGCACGCGCATCCCCGTCGGGTCGTTGGTGCATGCGCTGACATGGTTTTTGTTTATGTTTTTTGCCACGGCCACCTACGCTGATCCTGGCGACCAAAAACCTTCATCTATTGAAACTGAACCATCTGTCGAGTCGACCGTTCAAACCATTAACTACACGCTGACCGATCCTGAACGGGTGTTCGACATGACGATTCCTGAAACACAGGCAATCGTAGACGACCATGTTGTAGGAACATACATTCTGCCACCAATTGAAGACGGGTCACACGACGAATACGAATCTTCTCATGAAATCATCATTCCGCCACACAACGGAATCTACGACGAAGAAATAGAAATCGGTACAGACTGCACCGAACAATCGAAGCGACTGAATTTTAACCGAACTATTCATGAACGTTACCGCACCTACCGCAGCCATCAGTCCAATCTGGCATGGCTTCCGGGCAGCGGCGGAAACTTCGGGATGGTCGAATGGACGTCCGACCCGTATCTGGACCGAGACGAAACGTCAGGAATTACCGGTGCGATGAATCTGACGTGGCTATCGGGGCCAACCACTACAGCACTTCCGCCGCGCGTTTACGATATTTCACTGGGGTATCAGATGCGACGACAATGGACGTCGCAATTCAGCTATGACCTGGCAACGAGCATCGGCATCTTCAGCGATTTTCAAGGCAGTGCTCGCGATGGTGTTCGATTTCCGAGTCATGCGGTCGGCATGCTTCACATCAACCACTCGACAGACCTTGTATTCGGAGCGGACTTTCTGGATCGAGACGACATCAGCGTACTGCCGGTGTTCGGTCTGTCGCTTCGCAACGATCGTTTCCCACGCCTGCGCACGGATCTTATTTTCCCTCGCCCCCGAATCGATTACACCTTCAGCGATACGCAGCGAATTTATCTGGCCGGACAACTGGGCGGTGGCACTTGGGACATTGATGACGGCGTCGATCTTGTCACGACCTATCGAGACTATCGAATCACGCTGGGATTTGAATCAGCAGACACTGACGGCAGCACTTCTGCCATTGAATTCGGCTATATCTTCGGTCGCCAGCTTGAAGTTCGGGGCCAGCGCGGTCACACGGAGTTCGATGATGCCTTCATGATTCGCTGGATCAGTCGTAATTAGCCTGACAGTGTTCCGCGCCGGCAAATCCGTTTTTATTAAATTGCATAGCCACTCGAAGGTAGGCAACGTGACAACCGTATTATCGGCAGAAATGCTATTCGTTCAGCTTCAGGTACAGCGGCAGGTGGCGATAATAGACTTCCAGCATCAGAAGATTCATGCATGTAACATAATGGCGTCCCCCGGATTTTCCCCAGGTGTCTTTTGTCGGAGAATCCGGGTCCCAACTGCCTCGCTGCTCTGCCGTCTTTTCCTGAGCATCAATCAACAGATCTCGTAACGCGGCGTTCCATTCGCTCCAGTGTTCGCCCTGCATGTGAAACATCACCTGAGTTGCATAGTACCAATAATAGACGTCGCGTTCTCTGTCTCTGGGAAGCCGCTGCTTCAGAAATTCGGCGCCGGCCAGCATGTGTTTGTCGTCGCGGCCTGCCCCAAGATACTGCCTCATCAGCAGTCCTTCGGCCGTCATCGAATCGGTGACGGGCTTTGATGGGTGATAAGAAAATCGTCCCGGCCGTTCTGCGTCTTCAACAAGGTCAAGCCACTTGCCGACTGCCTCATAGGCAGACCGAGGAACCTTCAATCCACCCATTTCACCGCTTTTAAGTGCCATCAACTGCCAGCCGGAAACAGACGTGTCGGTTTCAAACTGCGGACGGTATCGCCAGCCTCCAAATTCCGGATGCTGCGATTGCACAATATAGTTCAGTGCTTTCTGAGCTGGCTCGCGAAGTCGATTGTCCTTGGTCATGCCAAAGGCTTCGCTAAGTGCGATGGTAGCGATGCCGTGGCCGTAGAATCCCGCAAATTCTGATTCCGCCGGAAACAGATTGCCGTCTGATTTCTGTTGCTTCGTCAGCCAGTCCAGACCGCGTTCGACGGTCTGTTGATAGTCGCCGGTTTTGTGAGTATGACCGGCTCCCAGAAATGCCAGCAACGCCAGGCCTGTTGCCGCTGGATCGGCCCGATAACTGCCGTTGCCTGTGCACAGGTGGTCTTTGCAGTTGAGTTCGTGAATGCTCCAGTTTCCGGCCGCAAACTGATGCACGGCCAGCCATTCAAGGCCACGGTCGACAGCCGTTTCCGAAGCATCGCTGCCACCAAGTTTGTCGATGGCTTCAGCACGTGCCTGTGGAGTTCTCATGGAAAACCCAGCGCTGACACGCTCGGTCGGAAGCGGACTGATGCCGGGTACGCTGTGACGAAACATAGCCGCCACTTCGCTGCCCGTCGCGATGCGAGGCTGAGATCCCGATGACGAAGATCGCACTGCAGACGCTACAGAACCGACCAACCCCGGAAGCTGGGGGCGACTTCTGGCCATGGATGATGGCCCCGACGCCGCACCTGCCAAACCTGATGATCGTCGAGCAACCGATGTCGATCGGGGCCCGCTAATTCCGGACGCCGATGATTCTTCACGCCCCGGTGCCTGAGGTCCGGCGATCACCAACCCGCCGGCCGATTCTGCCGCCAGGGCACCGGAAGGTAACGAAATATCGGCCGCTCGTCGCGATCCCGCGCCGGCCAAGGCAGACGCCGCGCCGTTCACGCTTCTGTCAAGTTGAGCACTCGGTTCTGTCGCTCGCCCGGCAAGGCCAGCGCGAACAGATGAATTCATCACCAGATCAATGCCGCCGCCAACGGATCCTGACGATACCATCCCCAAACCTGATCCAGAACCAAGCTCGTCTGCCGGAAGCCCCATGGCACTGCGGCCAACGTTGGATGCGGTTCCCGCTGGTCCGCCGGACAGCACCTGTTGAGTTGAACCTCCGCTGGCTGCCGCTCCGCTAATGGCAACGCTTTCAGCCTGAGACCCCACAGATCCCAAAACGCCCTCAACTCCACCTCGAGCTGACCCGCCGAATGTTCCACTCGAATCATCACCGACCGCACTGCCAAGCTTAGGACCCGAAGTTGCTCCACGGCTGCGGCCTGCACTTCCTGACTGCAATGCTGACATTCCTGAACGACTAGCCTGCATCGTTGGAGCCCCAGCAGCAGCAGTCGTCGGCACAGAAGCAGATCCTTTCGCAAGCCGTGACGCAGACGGAGAAACCGAAATGCTTGCCGAACTGGCACTGCCCGCAGATGCGATCTCAACCGACGAAGCTGTTGCGTTTGCCGCCGAAATACTGCGACCATTGGCTGTGCTGCTGCGTTGAAGTGCTGCGGACCCACCGCCGGATGGCGTCGAATTTGCCGATAACTGATTGTTGGTATCACTTCGCGATGGAGTCGCACTGTCGATGCGCATCTGCGCAGCCGACGATGTAATACGACTGGCGGCTCGTTCGCGGTCCGTCAAGTCGGACTGTGTTTGCCGAGCCGAATTGAGTATTCGGGCTGCCGGCTGCGTTTGTTTTGCGGCCTCAGCAGCGGCCAATTCGACATTTGCCGTCGCTGACTCCGCCATCTTAGCTTCGGCGGCTTCACGCCGTTGCTGTTGCTGGGTCAATTGCATAACTGACTGAGGACGAACCTCCACGCGACTGGCGACGGCCATCGCATTGGCTTCAGCACGCGACTTGCTTTCAACGTCTTCCAGCTGTCGTTGAGCATCTTCCAGAACCGAATCCGCACGGTTCATTTCCTGAGCTTCCAAATCGGCCTGCTGCGTCTGTTGAGTTTGAATTTCCGGTGCCAGCAACTGTTCCGGTGCATCCGCCCTCGCGTTCAGGATTTGCTTCTGAAGTTCAAGTTCCGGCACACTATCCATGTGTTGCTCATCCTGCACGCGATCAGGTGCGGCGATGTTCTCCACTCGGCGCTCAGTTTCCACCAGCTCCGGCTCAGCTTGAATTTCCATTTCAGCTTCAATACGTTCCATCTGCTGCCGTTCAGATTCAGCAACTTCAATTTCAGTGGGCTGCTTCCATTGCTGCGATGGATTGTCCTGAGCTTCCGCGCCTCCATAATCCGGCAGAGTAAATTCGCGATGGATGACATTGTTGACACCGATTTCCGCCACCGAAAAAAAAGGCACTTCGACGACCAGCGTCTTTAACGTTAGACATATACTCAGGTGAATCAACAGACTCGTCAGCACCGCCCACTGCAACCGCTTCATGAACACGCCGCGAATCAACAACGCTCCAACCAGCATTGCTCCACCCAGCGCTGCAGACAGCTTTAGCTGAACAAGCGGTTCATCCAGGCCCACGATGGGAACTTCGTCACCAGGCGAATAACGCAGCAGCAACCCAACCAGCGCACACACCGACGCAGAAACTGACAGGCCCAGCTGCGGCAGCAAACCGAGCCTGCTTCCAGTATCGACCTGTTCTAATTCCTGATCGGACATTCGCAGCAGGCTGGACATAGTTACCTTCTTGCCTGAACCGGGCAGTCAAAAAAAACTGCCACTCAAACTTAACTGCCACTACATGATGGAAACGAAACAACATTAACATTCAACGCCGCCGAAACATTCAACATCGCTGACTATTTGTCCCCGCCTTCGGGGATCACCGCCACTCGGTAGTCCATAATTTCGGCCTCATTACAGAGACTCATCACCCTAGCCACATACTTCCATTCAGCCCCCTCGTTGCCGCGAATTACAACTGACTGATTGTCGGGATTATCAACCTGCGAGCGCTTAAAACGATCTGCCAACCGCTGTTCTGAGTGCAGCTCACCGTCCAGATAAAATTCACCGGTGTCATCCACGTTGACAATCATTTCTCGAGGTTTCATTACCATCGGCATTGCTGAGGCCACGGCGGGAAGGTTGGCCCCGAGTTCACCTTCGCCCGAAATGCGCGACTGTTCCTGAAAATTGCTGGCAACCAGAAAAAACAGCAGCAACTGAAATACGCAATCGATCATGGGCGTCATGTCGACTCGACGCTGGTCACTGGTTTTCTTCAGCTCAAATTTCATTTGACGTTTCCGCGAATGTCGAGTGATCAACAAATAGAGACATTGCTAGTCAGGTTAACTAAAATCATTCTTACCAAATTATCCGAGTCCGGCATCGGGCAGTGCAGGGCGATCAACTGCCGTTTGATCTACAATTCCCATTGAACATAAATCATTTACTTTTAACCATCGAAGTTAGAACGAAGCGTGGTGCGACTTTTCACTGCGCCGGACGTGCCGTCCATGGCTGAAACAGGTTCCTCGTCCAATGACACATTGCCGTCGTCAACCATACTTTGCGGCGCACCAGTTTGCGAAGACCGAGCAGACCGGGGGCGTATTGCGTTACCGGCAAGCCGGGATCCACGAGCGGCTTCTGTTTCAGTGGATGGCACAGTTGCCTGAGCCTGAGCCTGAGCCTGAAGGGTCTTCACTCTAATACCGGGTTCTTCTGAAGTAGAGTTCTCGACGATGCGAATCTTTCCCTCATAGCGTTCCAGTCGTGGCAGCAGGTCCAGAAAGATTTCTTCCAGCTGCCGTAGAATTCGTTCGATACGGCCTTCCAGAAAGTTGGCCAGAACTACTGAAATCACGGCCACAGAAAGCCCGGCGAATGTGGTCACCAGTGCCGTGTAGATTCCGTGCGCCAGTTCCTGCGCCTTGGTCGCACCTGTAGATGTCGTCGTACTGGTCACCATGAACGCCATGATCATTCCCTGCACCGTTCCGAGCAATCCCAGCAACGGTGAGATACTGGCGACGACGTTGACGGGCCTTAGATTTCGCGTCATCAGCCCGGTTTCACGACTGACGGCATCTTCCACAGCTTTCTCGACTTCCGGTTGAGAACGCCCCGTCTTCAGCACAGCAGCTTTCGCTATGTTTGCCAGCGGCGAGCTATGTTCTTCGCAAATGTCCCACAGCCGTCTGGGGTCCACGCTGGATTCCTGCATGATGGCTCGAAGCTTGAGTAACAACTTGCCGGGCAACAGTCGACCACGACGCAGCCCGACCAGACGTTCCAGCGTAAACGCGATTGTAATCACGGACGCTATGCCAATCGGAATCATGAACCAGCCACCCTGGACAGCCAGATCCCAAAGACTCGGCATCACAAATTCACCGTCGGCTGCAGGTTCCTGAGCAATAGCGACAGCAGGCACAAGCCCCAGTAACATCGCGGCCACCATTGCTATTTCTGCCAGCCGAAATCGTCGCAACGTCATTTGACGGTTCTTCATAAGCGTTTTCCCAGATCCAGACAACAAAGCAGTCAAACTAAACAGGAGCCACGGGCGTTTTATAAACCGCCCAGTTCTGCCAGTCTTCGTTTGGCGTCGGAAACTTTATTGTGTTGCGGATATTTTGCGATCAGTTGTTCATAACAGCTGCGAGCCTGTTCTGTATCACGCAGCACCTCAAAGCAGCGAGCTGCTTCAAAATAGGCCATGGCCGACCATTCTTGATGGTTGTACAGGAACGCAGCTTTCAGAAAATTCTTAGTCGCGTCTTTGTGCTTCTTCTGAGCGAAGAGACATTCGCCAATCATAAACCGCGCCTTCGCGGCTGTTTCCGTTTGCGTTTCTTCGGTGACCTGCTCAAACATTGGCATGGCTTCATCAAGCTTTCCATCGTTCTGTAAAGCCCATGCCAGACCATAACGGGCTTCCGGCTTCATATCGAAATCAGGAAACGCACTAAGCACTTTCTGATGCCATTTAGCGCTCACTTTCCAGTCTTCCAGAGACGCAGCACACTCGCCGGCGCGAAACATCGCCAGACCGACATAGCTTCCATTATTTGCCGAAGCGACCTGTTCGTAAGCCTTTAGAGCGGCTGCCCAGTCTTCTTTTTGAAAACTACATTCGCCTACAAGAAACGCCGCGTCACCGGACAGGTCGCCTTGGGGAAATCGTTGCAACTGTCTGGTGAAGGCGGAACTGGCAGCCGTAACGTCCTTCGACTTCATCAGACTCCAGCCAAGTTTGTGCAGCGATTTTTCGGCGATCTCACCGTCTGCGGCTTTGTCCGCGCATGACTGATAGACGGGAACAGCTTCCGCAAACCTGTTCGCTTCGTAGTAGACTTCACCAACACGAAACAACGCTTCCGCAGCCAACGGGCTTTCCGGCCAGTCTTTCGCCAATCGACTAAATGCCGCCACGGCATCGTCTGTCCGGTGCTGTGCGAAGTGAGCCCAACCAAGTTCATAGGCCACTTTATCGGCTGCAGGATAGCCTGATGCCTGAACCAAAATGTTCTGATAGGTGTCAGCCGCCTGATCAAATTTCTCAAGCCTCGCCAACGACAGCCCCTTAACGTATTGCGCATCCAGCAGGTCGTTCTTATCGGGTCGAGTCGCCACAAACGCATCAACGTCACGAATAGCACCTGCAAAATCACCACTCTGGTATTCCGCCATTGCTCGAACGTAATACCCCTTCAACCCGACTTTTGATTTCCCATGAGCCGCGATCAGCTTTGACATCGCCTCGATAGCTGCTTCATATTCTCCCAACTTGAATAGAGTCCACCCGTGACCGTACATCGCGTGTTCAGCAAACTCACCGTCCAGAGCGGAAGAAAACACATCCTGATACAACTGGATCGCATCTTTGTATTTTTCATTGGCATAGGAAGATTCAGCCAGCCGAAAGCGAGCTTCTGCCGAAAAACGGCCGGTTGGCGACGCCTTGATAACCGCCTGAAGCTGTGCATCAGCTTTATCCGCTTGCCCTAACTTGCGATAAGCTTCTGCCAGAACTACCTGCAGCTCGTCTTTGCGCGACGGATCACCGCAATCGGCGATTGCCTTTTCAAGCATCTCGGCCGCAATGTCAAAGCGCCCGAGCGACGAATGGCTACGACCGAGCACTCCGAAAGCATCACCGCGAAGCGACCTATCGCTCAGTTCGACAACAACAGAGTCCAGCCAGCGAATACTGTCCTCCGGTTTACCTGCCATCAGCAATGCCAACCCAAGCCGAACCTTTGCCTGAGCTGCATTTCCATGTGCAGGACTGGCCTGCAGAAAATCCTGATAAGACTTAACCGCTTCGCCATATTCGCCTAGCAGTAATCGATTTTCCGCAATAATAAACAACACATCCGGCTTTAGTGAGTTGTCACTGTACTGCTGCAGAAACTGTTCGCAGTAAGACTTTGATTCTTTGAATTGCTTCAGATCCAGAGACGTCAGCGCGGCCATGTACTGCGCCTGAGCAGCAAGTTCATGTTTTGCATTTTTTCGTGAGAAGTCAGCGTACAACTTTGCTGTCTTCGGGCGTTCGCTGGGAAGTTCGTACAAAGCATCTATGTACGCCAGATCCAGTTCCGGACGATAAGACTTTCCCGTAAATCTCTTCATCGCTCTTTCTGCCACTCGCAGAGCCGATGTCGAATCGCCTTCTTTTATAAAACAACGTGCCAGCCACTGAGCCGCCTCAGGTGCTTCCGGCACGTCTCGTTTAGCAAGTTGTTCAAGGCCCGTGCGAGCCAGCCGATATTGTTCATCAAGAAAATAACACTTCGCTCCAGCAAGAATCGCAGCGTCGTAGTGCTTTGTACTTTTAAATTCTCGTGGAACATTCCAGTACAGACGACCAGCAACCGAAAGCTGTCCAGTTTCATACAGGCAGCGGGCATGTCGCAGCATAGCGACGTCGGCGAGTTCGAATGTTTTATTGCCGGAAATTGATTCAAAGATGGGACTGGCTTCGACAAACTTACCAGCATCAAACATCATTTCGGCTCGACGCATCTGGACTTCAGTCACTAGCGGGCTTTCCGGAAAGCGGTTCGTGAACGCGGCAAACGTCGCTTCCGCTTCACCAGGCTTCTTTAGGATTTCCTGCGCCGTGCCGAGCCCATACATCGCTTCAGCCGTTAATTCATCCGACGGATACCTGCTGACAAACTCACTGTAAGCTGCAACCGCCCGATCAACCTGTTTCAGCTGGAACAAAGACTCACCGCGATAATACAAAGCTCGAGCCGCATGATCGCTGGATGGAAACTTCGTCAACATATCAGCGAACGTCTTTTCCGCATTAGTGTAATCGCTGTCCTTCGACGATTGCTGAGCCTGGCCGTACCAGGCGACTCCCAGATTGAACGTCGACTGATCAAGCAGTTCAAATTCCGCATCACCTCCAACTGCTTTATTGAAAGCGGCGATGGCAGCAGAATATTGCTTTTCCTGCAGACAGCAGGTTCCCAGATAGTGCTGAGCTTGTTGTGCACGCGGATCGGTCGGAAACGTTGCTAGAAACGCCTGCCATTCTTCGATGGCATCACCAAACAGTTTCTGGTTTTGGAACCCCGCAGCCACCGCATACTGTCGCGTTGCCGCTTCTGTCTCCTGAGGAACAGCACGCACAATCGACACCGACAACTGACTCACCAACAACACGTACGTCGCGATACGCAGTATCATTTCCTGATTCCTTAACAATCGCTGAACGCCACTTCCGGACGCTATCTGTGTCAGGAAAACCAAACGCCTGCAGCGTGTCGACTTCCTTGACTTTCTCACAGCCAGCATTGTTCATTCAATGCATGCTAAGTGAAAGTCGTTTATCCGTCTGGTCGCTCCAAAATCAAAAACTAAGGCATTCGAAAACTGTGTTTGACAGCACCAGTGAGAATGAAATCGCTAACAGGTACCAGAACTCCTCCCTGCTGAATTGATGAGACTGGCACCGACTGGTCTTATTTACAGGATCGAAACACAAACAGTGAACATCTGGTCTGGCCTGGAATCAATCTTCACGCTGAGAGAGCCGCGTTTTGAATCGTCACAGCCTAACGCCCACAGACCATTAAGTAATTGACACTTAATAACTACGCAGTTTTCGCGTCAAATCTCGGCCGCAACGGCTACACAGCTGTGCGAGAAGAGATTTAACATCGACGGAGGATTGTTGTGCCGGCATTTCGAATTCCGAGCAAAATCGGCAAATCCTTCAGCACGGGCGGGCAATGCTTCTGCACGTCACGTCTGCAAGTGGATGCAAACCGCTAACCGGATATCACACTTCATTCGCCCGCAGCGTCGAAATTTAACGGACACTACCTGACGTCGCCCGACGCTTCGTCGCTTCGATTGGCCGTTTTGCCGGAATGAGCGACCGGCGTTTCTGTGCCTTTGAACATGCGGAGAATATTGCTGCGATGACGCCAGATAATCAGTAGCGGAATCGCGATCGAAAACACGGCTAAAGACACATGAGCAGACGTGAACGCCTCATCGCCCATCAGCCACAACTGCACGACGCCAAAAGTGATTGCCGCCAACATTGAAGCCAACGCGACCAATCGAGTGATGCCAGCCACTATCGCGAACACCAAAAATGCAACAGTCACAGCATTCGGGGCCAGAATCAACACAACCCCTAACGCTGTAGCAACACCTTTGCCTCCACGCAGTTTCAGATAAACGGGATACATGTGGCCGATGATCGCGCTGATACCAGTGGCTACCGGCAAGTGCCAGTGCAGTGATTCCGGTTGATAAATTGAAGCATACCAAGAGGCTGTCGCGGTCGGCAACAGGCCCTTCATTGCATCGAGAAACAGTACGATGCCGCCCCATTTCCAACCGATCACCCGCGCCACATTGGTAGCTCCGATGTTGCCGCTGCCATGGTTACGGATATCATCTTTTAAAATGAATCGACCCAACAAATAGCCAAACGGTATTCCGCCAACAAGAAAACCAACGGCACAACATATTAGAATGACCACAAGCTGCCAATTTCGAACAAGGTGATAAACACTACAGAACGCTTAGCCAAGCCTGCGTACCTAAACCGATCCATGCCAGTGTCGTGTCTCTGAATTCCGTTCACAAAAAGGCCCCGTTCTTGCGCAGCTAAATTCGGAAGCTGATGGAATTCTCACGAATTCTGTCAGGGACATTTCGACCGCTGCCTGAGACACCATGCCAGCGTTTTTAAGCCCGACATAAATTGACACAGTCTTCCGAGAACCGGGATAAGGAAACGTTTTTTTGTTAATGTCGCTGCCAGGGAAAACCAAGTTTGCAGATGCTGACCCTCCCATTCGGCCAAGAGTCTAAGTCGTTAAAGCTGGTGGAACATTTCCCATGGCCACATAAAGCTGAGTATGGTCGAATATCCGCCGGATTTGGGCAATTCCAGCATGATCTCTGGTCGCAAACGAGAAATTCGGCTACAAGAGTTTAACAACGCGGCACGGATTCATCGCGAAATGCTTTTCTATTAAATTTTACTCACTTTCCGTCAGGGACGATTGGAATGAGTTCATTCGGGTCTCTACCACTGTCTGCAGGTCGTTTGCCTATTCGCCACGGCAATCTGTTGGATTTTCCCGATGATCCTATCGCCTGCATGCGCAGTCTGCACCAGGAATTCGGTGATCTTGCCGTCCTGGAAGATCAGGGACAGCGGATTGCCTTTGTGTTTTCACCCGAATACAACCGCCAGGTACTAGCCGATCCCAATACGTATCTGTCACAGTTTTTTGCCGTTCGCGGTGGCCGCAGATCTGCTCAGCGGCGAGTCACTTCAGGCCTTCTCAGCATGAACGGCGCTGAGCATCGTGAAAGCCGACGCGTGATGATGGACGTGTTCACCAAACGCGTGCTGCCGCAATATCACAATACAATCGCGGAACTTACAGATGAACTCATGCAGGATTGGCAGGTTGGGCAACAGCATGACCTGAACACCGAAATGGTGCATTTCATGCTTCGCATGACCAGCGCTTTGCTGTTTGGCGTGAACGATGCGGCCTACTCGGTTGAACTCGGCAGCAAGATTGATCAGTGGGTTCGCCAGAATCATGAAGTCGGCATGGGAGCACTTGTTTCCGCTCCTGAATTTTCCGATCGGTACGACCAGTTGCTGTCCATGGCAGATGACCTTGAAGACAGCATCAAGGAAATGTTCCAGAAGCATAGAATTGCCAGCAACAAACAACGATCTGATGTTCTGAGTCTGATGTTTCAGGCTCAGGGTTCGGAACAACAACTTAGTGATGAGAAACTTGTCGGACACGCCACCCTGACATTCGCAGCGGCACACCTGACCACAGCTCACACGTTTAGCTGGACATTGTTTCTGTTAGCTCAACATCCGGAAGTGATGCAGAAGTTAACTGAAGAACTTCAAAGCAAAACCACGGGCGACCATCCGTCGTTCGACGAACTAAAATCACTCACGTATCTGGAATGGGTAATAAAGGAAAGCATGCGAGTGCTGCCGGCATCATCGTATTCTCAGCGAATCAGCGCGACGCAAACACAATTGGGCCCGCTGACCTTGCCAGCCGGAACTCCGGTTATCTTTAGCCAGTTTATCACTCATCACAGATCTGACCTGTTTGGTAATCCTCACGAATTCAGACCGGAACGCTGGGCTGACATCTCTCCCGGAGCCTACGAATATCTACCATTCGGAGCGGGACCTCGCATGTGCATCGGTGCCTCCCTGGCGATGGTTGAACTTCGAACAGTGCTGGCGGTCATTCTGAAACGATTTCACTTTCAGGCCGTGGCGGGCTCTGTTGTCAATGGTCGAGTTATCTCAACAATGCTCGGGCCGACCAGCAGTGTTGATGCAGTGCTGACAAGTGTTGATTCGCCGCCCCAGTCGATGCCGGTTTCCGGCTCAATTCACGGCTTAGTTAACCTACCAGCTGCCGCCCAACCGGTTACGTTGCGCCGCGCCGCCTGAGACACATTCAATGCCTCAGTACAGCGACGAAGAAATTACCGCATGGCACGAAGCGGGGCATGCATTTGTTGCCGTGTATCTTGGCGGACAGGTGCAGAGTTTATCCATTGACCCGGACTGGGATGATGGACCAAAACGCTTTGGCGACACCACGGTGCACTGGTCACTCGGTCGATTTACCGAACAGCAACTGCGTAAAAATGCCGTGTTGGTTTGCCTTGCCGGACCGGTTACAGAAATGATTCACCAGGGCGAAACATTTCATCCCGCTACAATCTCTGAGTGGTCTCAGGATTGGCGGATGGCGTGGCAGGCTGCCGACTTCATTAGCAATCAGAAACAGCGAATGCAGTTTCTCGAACAGATCACAGCTGATCTCCACCGAACACTTTCTCAGTCAAACCACTGGGCCGCCATTGGGGCCATCGTCGACCATTTGCTGGCATACGAAGTGATGGAGGGTGAAACGGTGCACGAAATTATTGCTGCATGGATGAATTAGACATAGTCATTCAGAAAATGTCTTTTATCGACTGTAGACAAGTCACAGACGATTGCCCATTCTGTTCGCAACAGAGATATTTACACGGTCGCATGTGAGCGAGAGTGTGTGTGGCACCGATTCGATTCAGCGATACAAAAAGCCACAGACGCCCGCGTGATTCAGAAAACCACGCGGGCAAAGTTGCTATGGCACTATTCTTCGAACAAAGGTCGACGAGGGCGATCGCCTTCCTGACCTCGACCACGTCCACCTGGAGCTCGATCGCCATTCGGGCCGCCTCGACCAGGACCGCCTTCTGGAGGACGCCCCTGACGATTTCCCATTTCTTCAGCGAACTTTGTCAATTCGGCTTTATCCAGCATACCGTTTCCGTCAGCATCAAAACGCATCGCATCTTCCACAAAGCGTTCTGGGTTTGGCGGCCCCACGGGACCACGACCTTCTGGACCACGACCTTCTGGGCCACGACCTTCTGGACCACGACCTTCTGGACCACGACCTTCTGGACCACGACCTTCTGGACCACGACCTTCTGGGCCGCGACCTTCTGGACCACGACCTTCTGGACCACGACCTTCTGGACGTGGAGGACGTGTTTCATCATCGCTTAGCTTGCCGTCTTTGTTTTTATCAAGCGTCAGCAGCGAGGCCGTGGCATTACGTAGTTCTTCCTCAGAAATCACGTGATCCCCATCAGTGTCCAACGCTGCGACAAGAGGATTCGGCATTGGCGGACGCCCAGGCTCGCCCAGTCCACCGTCCCGCGGTCCACCACCACGTGGCCCGCCTTCACGCTGTCGATCACCGGGTCGTTGATCGCCACCCGGCGGTTGAGCCATCACGGTCATCGTCACAGAAACACCCAACACGGCCAAAGCTGTGCTTGCTAACAGAAACTTCTTCATGGGACTCACCTTTCGCTTTATCAAAAACGGAACCTGTAAACATCAACTTACGCGGAGAACGGCGTTCCCAGCTTATCGTGGACTTTATCCACGATGAATTTCCGGAATACCTTTCCGCAATCACCATATCTATTCATAGCAACAACCGCCCGGTCGTACTCTACTGCCCGAGGCCAAACTACCGCAGACGATTACGCAGTTGCCCTTTTTCACTGAGTCGTGAACCACACTTGCAACTTTTAATCTGCCCACATGTGCGGGCCGACAGTGCGGGCCGACAGTGGTTAACGGACGGAACCAATACTAAGGAACTTCCTGTTCAACCACGCGAAACACATCATTACTTTTGAACACGACTCGAGGTCGATTGGATGTTCTAAATTCAAGATGGAAATCCATCAGCACTCCAACGGCCGCATCCGCAGGAATATCAATTTCAACGCGCAGAAGGTCACCTTCTCGTTTAATCGACAACGCTTCAAATGGTCCAATCTGTACCCAGTCGGGGGTGCCAGCGGGCAAGACTATTCGACCGGATTTTCCAGGAGCCAGTTCAATCGATATCACGTGCTTCGTACCAGCCGTTGCGCTACCGGGGCGAACTGACGCGATGACGTTCGGTTGTGAACTTTCACCTGAGCTGTTGTCCTGAATGGCCCCTTCCTGAAGTCTTTGCGGGCCGTGCAAATTGGCGGGCTCGGGAACTCCCGCGTATCCGCCGATGATGTAAGGAAAGCGGCCCGGAGTAACGTGATAATGATATCCGCGTACATCATCCGCATGTCCGTTGCAGACATCCAATGCATTGCTGCCAATGATATCTTTCGCCTTGACGCCATCTGTGTCATACGGACCGTAAACGGGAAAGCCATCAAAGGCGAAACCAATCACCGGTGAGTGCTGCTTTCCATTGTCGCTGAACGGTGACTTCACGCAAACAGGATACTTGTGATAGTGATAAACGCCCCGCTGTTCGGGATGCCCACAGCATGAATCCAGCCAGACTTCCGAATAACCTTCCACCGCATTCATTCCGCCCTGTTCGAACGGATTGAAAAACACAACTCCGTTCAAAGCGACTCCGATGGGCCCCATAGGCAGTCGAGTAATGTGATCATTCAGTTTTGGTTCAAACGGAAGTCGAAACTGAAACTTCTGAACTTCAATACGGTTGGGGTTACCTGAATTCGGAAAAACGGCTGTCGGGTGATTCGGGTATCCCTGACTGTCGATAACAATGTGAGTCGCATTGTGAGTGACTCCAAGATTCTCAATCCCATCTTTATTCGAATCACTGCAATGGTAAGAAAACAAATCCAGATATCGATCAGCATCTTTGAAATAGTAAACCGCAGGCTGTGCATTGCTGACGTGCCAATGTCCGCCCAGATGAGTGAGCTGCGTTGCGTCGACTGTTTCATCGGCGACTGCTGAAACATTTGCAAAGACCACCAATAGCAAGATCAGAATCAAACAGCAGGACGGCTGATTTTCCATGGCAATATTGACCTGAAACTTTTCCGGAGTTTCATACTTCATTGTTGAACATCCTTAACTGAAACACCTTCCGTATTTATAAGCAGCGGAAGTTCGACAACAAATATTGAACCCACATCAAGGGTTGACTCACACACAATCGTGCCGCCATTAGCTTCTACCAGACTCCTGCAAATCGCAAGGCCCAGCCCACTTCCACCATGCTGACGCGACCGCGCCGTATCGACACGATAAAATCGCTCAAACAGCCGTGGCAGGTGCTGCTCGGCAATGCCGCAGCCCGTATCGCGAACAGTCAGCACAGCCAGTAAATCTTCGCATCGCACATCAATGAATATTTTCCCGCCAGTGGACGAATGCTGAATTGCATTGTCGATCAGATTGACCGGCACCTGAGTCAGAAAGCGTACATCCGCTGAAACCGGAACCGCCGTCGCGGGTGTCGAACATTCAAGTTCAACTCCGGCGGAACTCGCTTTTTCTGCCAACTGAGCGACAGCATCGTCAACCAAGTTTCTGAGATCGATCGTTTGCGGACGCATTTCAACTCGATCTGAATCCGTACGAGCCAGCAGCAGCAGCCCATCGACCAGCAGTCGCATACGCTCAGAAGATTGCAGACATGTTGCCAAAGTCTGCTGATACGCTTCGGCCGTTCGCGGTTGCGAAAGAGCGAGCTCCATTTGAGATTGGATGACGGCCAGAGGCGTTCGCAACTCATGCGACGCGTCTGCAGTAAACTGCGTAAGTCGTCCGAAGGATTGTTCAAGCCGCTCAAACGTGCCGTTTAATACAGTCGCCAACTGAACGAGTTCGTGGTCAAGCTGGCTCGTCTCAATTCGATGATCCAGATTCGCCGCAGAGATCTGTGAGGCGGTGTCTGAAATCATCTGAATTGGCCGCACCATCCGACCAGAAACCCACCAGCCACCAACAAGGCCAATCAGTAATGTCGAAATCGCCATGCCACATATTTGATAGCCAAAACGGTGCAGGCCGTTTACGTCGTTCCCGATTGGGCGAAGCACCAGAATGGTAGTGTCCGCAGGTCCTCTCATTGCGACCTGGATCAAACCGCCTGAACGCGACAACTGCAAAGGAGGCCCCGCGTCTACCATGTCCGGCTTAACCAGATAACACTCGACAATGCCACCGTCGCTTCGAGTCAACACTGCACCGTTTGACCGAAAGATCACAAAGTCCATATGATCGATGGGCGGACGCGGTCCACGCGGCTCATCAGACCGCAGGGAATCTGACGGGCCACCGCTCGGCTCAAATGTCGTTTCTCCGGGCACCGGCAGATCAATTCTCGGCTGACGACGATCCGGTCCCGGGGCAGCGCCGTGACGCCGCTCTAGGGCAGGCTGCTCGTCGCCTGCTCGGCCGTAGTTTTGCTCAACATCGCCACGTCGTCCTGGCCCCGAACCGCGATGAGGACCGAATTGAAATTCAGGAGGCAGTGGCCCCAGAGAAAAGTTATCAGGAAACGGATCGTTGCCACGTTCGCCATCGCGACGTTGATCAGTAACCAAACCGCCACCCGGAACACCACGTTCTCTCACTGGATTGCGATCACCCTCCACGCGGCGATCGCCCGCCGGATTTGAAGTTCTGGGACCTCGAGGTGGACCTAAGCGAAAATTGCGAAGACTAACATCCAGATACTGAGCCGTTGAAACTGCCTGCAGCGTCGCGCGCTCATTCATATCACGAGCGGCACGCCAATAAACAAGGCATCCAAAAACGATGATCGATAGTGCGTAAACACCACCGTACCACCATTGCAAACGTCCGCGGATGGATTTAACCATGGAGTATGTACCCCTGTCCGCGGCGCGTAGTAATGAAATCTTTTCCGAGTTTCCGCCGGAGGTTCGAAACGTGGACGTCCACAAGATTGGAAAGCGTGTCTTCGTTTTCGTCGAACAGGTGTTCGTAAATCTGCGTTCTGCTAACCACCTTCCCGGTATGCATTGCGAGAAGTTCAAGCAGAGCAAACTCAGTTGGTGTCAACGGCAACAATGTGTCGCCGCGAGTTACTGTTTTTCCGTTTGTATCAACAACCAGATCACCAATAAAGATCTGTGAAGATGCCAGCCCGGCCGAACGTCGAATGAGAGATCGCAGTCTCGCCTTGAGTTCCACCAAATGAAACGGCTTCGCCAGATAATCATCTGCGCCGCCATCAAGCCCTCGAACACGATCCTTCACTCCGTCCCGAGCAGTCAGAATCAGCACCGGCGTTTTATGAGTCACTCGCAACTGCTCAAGCAACTCCCAGCCAGTCAACTTAGGCATCAGAAGATCCAACACAATCGCATCGTAGTCCCAGCTTTTCGCTTTAAACAGACCTTCCTGACCATCCGCAGCTTCGTCGACGGCGTACCCATCTTCACGCAGGACCTGAGCGATCGTGCGGAGCAAATCGGGTTCGTCTTCAACAACAAGAACTCGCATGGCGGAAACTTTTTTCAAGGACTGTCGCAATGTGAACTACCAAATATTTCAGTTGCAGCAGCGGGTCTACGACGTTGCGTTTGACCGGATGTTACCAGGTGCAACCTGAAGACAGCGTGAAGGCGAAAAAAATATTCTGCCACTACTTTCGATTTGCTCGCCAGGATTCGCCGCCTTCTAGCGAAACGACCATCTGTACTACCCGGTTTGCTGGCACGAAGCGCCAGAAAGTATGTTATTCTCTGGTTGGAAATCCACTCACGGGCTCTTACGATGATCGCTTAGACATGATTCGAATGTGAATCTCTGCAAGCGAATTACCGGGTCGTTTCGGGAATTTGGATTCTGGATGCTGTTGATGGAATCTGCGATGCCGACAACCTGTAGAGTCATTACAATGGCAAAGCACCAATAACCCTGGTCGGACCTTGACCGCTTTTTAGAAAACAGCGACCTGTGGCCAATCTTTATTGTATCGCGTGTAATGAAGTATTTTCGGCCGAGGCCAACAGGTGCCCCCGGTGCGGCATGCTTCCACAACAGTCGATGGATATTTCACTGGACACAGTGTTGATCCCTCACGGCGCGGAAGTTGTATCTTCTACTGAGATTGAGCTGGACGAAGTTCTACTCGACGGACAGATCGTAGACATCTACCATTGCATCAATGTGCTCGGGCGAGGCGGCATGGGAGTCGTCTACCTGGCCAAGAATCAACTTCTGCACCGCCAATGCGCGTTGAAGGTACTTTCTCCTCGCCGAGTTTCTCGCAGCGTCGACTACATAGAACGTTTCGAAAACGAAGGTCGCGCGGCGGCCGCCTTAGTGCATCCCAACATTGTGACGACGCATGCGATTGGCAAAGCAGGCAAGCACCATTTTCTTGAAATGGAATTTGTCCCGGGGCAATCACTGCAGCGAGAAATAGAATCAGCTGGCGCCATTGGCCCACTACGTGCCACCCAAATGGCCGTCGGAATCGCAGAAGGCCTCGCGGCCGCTCATCGGATTGGCATTGTGCATCGCGATCTCAAACCAGACAACGTGCTAGTGACTCCCGCTGGCTATCCCAAGATTGCAGATTTTGGTCTCGCGAAGCAGGTGCATTCCCAAAGCCATGCAAAACTGGCGGGAACGCCGCACTTTATGGCTCCGGAACTACTGGAAGGGCTTGACGCATCGCCAGCCAGTGACGTCTTTGCTTTGGGTGTCTGCTATTATCTGATGCTAACCGGAGTCCACCCTTTTGAAGGCGCAACAATGAATGCATTGATGGCGTCTATTCTCACGGGTGAATACAAAAGTGTGCGGCGCCATCAGCCGGAAATCCCACTGGAAATAGCAGAATGCGTCAGTTCGATGCTGGCCAGAGATCCCCAAATGCGTCCTCGAGATGGCGCAGCAATTTCGCAGTTATTACAAGCCGTTCTGGGCTCGACACGCGATCTTGATACTCTTGTTTATGAAGCGTTTAACAACATACCCAGCATTTCCTGCAAGACAATGCAGAAGACCGTACAGGTCACAATCAAGTTCCCCAACGGCCGTAGTCAGGTTGTGTATCTGGAAAACAGCGATCATAAGGCGGGTGATCGCCTGCTTAACATCTTCAGCGTCTGTTGTGATTCCTGCCCCGATTTCTATGAAGACGCTCTTCGCCTGAATGCGGTCGTTCTACACGGGGGACTGTCCATCAAAGACATCGATGGTCGACCGTGTTTTGTAATGGTCGACACGTATCCACGTGCAACCGTTAGCGCCGAAGAAATTCGCCGCAGCGTGGTAGAAATCGGTGTTCGCGCGGACGAAATCGAACATCTATTGACGGGCAAAGACATCAATTAGCGTAACCGTCGGGGCGATGAAGATTCTTTGCATTGAATTTCGGGGCCTATCGCGCACACAATACGTGTCTAGCCTAAACTCTGCCCTCAGAATACCTTTCCAATCATGAACCAAACGCGACTTACCTGCGCTACCGTATTGGCTGTTTGCTTTTTCAGCAGCATGCCGACCAATGCCGCTGACGAAAAGTCCTTGCCATCCGCTCTCGAAGCCAGCGAATCGGCCACCGTTTCAGCGACCGTTTCAGCGACCGTTTCAGCGACCGACGAGCAGCTTCGTTTTGTGAAAGAAAAAGTGTTGCCGTTGCTGGAAGCTCGTTGTTTCGAATGCCACAAAGCATCTGCGGAGCCCAAAGGCAGCCTGGTGCTTTCCGGCCGCAAAGCGATGCTCATCGGTGGAGACAGCGGGCCCGCTATTGTTCCGGGAAAACCGGATGAGAGCATCCTGATGGAAGCCGTTCGTTACGAAAGTTTCGAAATGCCGCCCCGATCTCGCATGCCTGAGGCCGAAGTAGCCATTCTGGAAAAGTGGATCGCCGATGGAGCTTACTGGCCCGAAGACATGGACGCCGCTCCGATTGAAAATGCAGAATTTCCGCTGGAAGAACGTCGGCAGTCTCACTGGGCGTGGCACCCGATTGCATCTCCGAAAATTCCTCAGGTGGCGAATCCGGAATGGAATAAAAACGCGATCGATGCATTTGTGATGTCTCGCCTGCAGTCGGCCCAAATTGATGCCGCAACGGAAGCCGATCGTTATACGCTGATTCGCCGCATGTACTTCGATCTGATTGGAGTACCACCTTCCATCGAACAAATCGAAGCCTTCGTGAATGACTCACGCGACAACGAAACAGCGATGGCAAAAGTCATCGACGAACTTCTGCAGTCGATTCATTTCGGCGAACGCTGGGGGCGTCACTGGCTGGACCTTGTGCGTTATGCCGATACCCTGGGACATGAATTCGACTATCCGCTCCACAACGCGTGGCAGTACCGAGACTATGTCATTAGAGCCATCAATGCAGACCTGCCATACGACGATTTCATTCGTGAACACGTCGCTGGCGACCTGCTGACTCAACCGCGACTGCATGTAATGGAAGGCTATAACGAATCGGTTATCGCCACAGGATTCTGGTATTTGTGCGAAGACAAACACGCACCGGTTGATGTTAAAGCTGAAGAGGCCGGAAAGATAGATAACCAGATCGATGTGTTCTCAAAAACGTTTCTGGGAATGACCGTCGCGTGCGCTCGCTGCCACGATCACAAGTTCGATGCGATTTCAACCAAAGACTATTACGCTCTGGCTGGTTTTCTGCAAAGTTCTCGGCGACAAACGGCGTGGCTGGATCGAAACCATGGGATTTCACAACGCGTGCAGACTCTTCGAAACCTTAGCAACGACGCCGGTCGCCTTGCCGCCAGCTATGCCGTGTCAGTCGACTCGAATGAAGAACTTCGCAAGTACGCTCTGGCTACTTTGGAAGTAATTCGCGGTGAGCCCATCGCCCCGCTGTCGAAAACCGCTGACGAAGTTGTCGTGTTTGAAGATTTTGAAGACGAAGTTCTGACCGACTGGGAAGTCAGCGGAATGGCGTTCGGAAAAGGAACAGCCACGGGTAACTTTCCAGGACAGGGCGAGCTGACAGGACGTCGCGGACAGCGTCTAGTGAATTCATGGAATCTCAGTGATGGCTGGAAGGGCAAAATGCGTTCACCGTCTTTCACGATCGAAAAGCCTGGCATCCGCTTTCTGATTGGTGGCGGCAATCATCCGAAAAAGACGTGCGTCAATCTTGTTGTCGACGGAAAAGCCGCCCGTACAGCCACGGGAAAAAACCAGGAGACACTGTTACCGCATTCGTGGAACGTCGCTGATCTGATCGGCAAAACAGCTCATATTGACATCATCGATCAACACGCCGGTGGCTGGGGACACGTCAATGTGGACCACATCGAATTCTGTAACACGCCAACCGAAACTGGCGTACGCCGAGACGTCCGTATGGTCGCTAAAGAAACGAACTGCGATGCACCACTCCTCAACGCATGGGTGCGAGCGTTAAACGACAAGTCGACGACTTCCCCCGATAACCCACTGTCTTTGCTGGCGACCGTCGCCCAGTCCGACATCAAGGCGACGGCGGCAAGTGTATTCAACAACTGGAAGGTCACAGGATCGAATGAGCCAGCAATAGATACAAAAACAACAGCTTTCGCAGACCTTCGAAACGGATTGCCTGATGATTGGTTTCACACCGGAGAAGCATTTTCGAACCTGACAGAACCAAACAGCAACAAGCAACTGACGGTGGAGTGGAGAACAACCGGCCTTGCCGTAAACGATGCCGATGGTGTCAGTTCCGCCACATTGTCCAGAGAACTTCGCGGAGAATTAAGCAGCCCGACGTTCGAACTTTCTCACCCCGAAATTTTGATCCGCGTGGCCGGTGAGGGCTGCCGCGTGAGACTCGTGATTGACGGCTATCTGATGAATGAATTCAGCGAGCTTCTGTTCAGCGGTGCTCGACAGAAAATCGACACTCAGGGCGAAGACCGCTGGATCCGCCTTGCCGGCGACGTACATCGCTACAAGGGCCATCGAGCACATCTTGAGTTTCTGGATGAAGGCGATGGCTGGTTTGCGGTTAAGGAAGTCCGTTTCGCAAACACGCCAGGTGCCAGCCCGGGGCCTGAACCATCGAACCCTGTGAATATTTCGATTAGCAAAGACCAGACTGCGGCCGGCGCAACCAACCAGCAGATTGTTGAGACATGGCTGAAGTCTGCGATCGCGTTCCCGCAACCAACGACAGCGACATTGCTTAGCCGATCGATGCTTTCATCGGCAACATCCAGGGAATGGCGATCGATCGCAGAAACATGGATTCACGAAGCAACCAATGTTCCTAAACCGTTTCCCGTCATCGCAATGACGGAAGGCAGCCCGGAAAACGAACACGTATTTATTCGAGGCAACCACCGCAACCCAGGTCAGGTGGCCGAACGCAATATCCTGACAGCACTGCAAACAAAATTGGTGCCCGAAATGTCGGGCAGCGGCAGACTGCAACTTGCCGAACAACTCCTTGCCGATGACAACCCACTGGTGGCACGCGTCGCGGTAAACCGAATCTGGCACCACCTGTTTGGTCGAGGAATTGTGGAATCCACTGACAACTTTGGAGTGCTCGGCAAGACACCAAGTCATCCGGAACTGCTCGACCATCTAGCGACTGCGTTCCAAAGTCACGGCTGGTCAACGAAACAACTGATCCGTTCCATCATGCTTTCGAAAACGTATCGCCTTAGCAGCGAGAGATCTGAAGCCGCTGAGGCGAAAGATCCCACGAATACTTTGCTGCATCGAGCAAACATTCGTCGATTGCAGGGTGAAGCTGTTAGGGATGCAATTCTTTCTGTCTCTGGCGCGCTAAGCCCGGATCAATTCGGATCGCCGATGGCCGTTCACTTAACGGCCTTTATGCAGGGACGTGGCCGTCCCGGAAACGACGGTCCACTGGATGGAGGTGGCCGACGAAGTATATATATCGCCGTCAACAGAAACTTCCTCTCGCCATTCATGCAGGCCTTCGACGTTCCTCCGCCTGTGACGACAACCGGAAAACGAACAACGTCCAACGTGCCCGCTCAAGCGCTGATTATGTTGAACAACGAATTCGTAAATCAGCAGGCAAGCCGGTGGGCGTCTGCTCTTCTGAATTCAGAAACGTCTACTCCAAAGGTTCTGGCAAAAGCCTGGTACCAGTTATTTGGACGTCCAGCCACAGAAAGCCAGGTTGCGACACTGCAGGCGTTTGCTCAGGGTGAAACCGCTACAACGGTAACCGAACTGAGCCCGGAAGTTTTGACGGAAATCTGTCACGCCTTACTAAACACAAAAGAATTTCTGTTTCTGAACTAATTCGATTGAAGCTGTTTTTCCCTGAATACCGCCTTCGAACAGCGCGGGGGTGAATGTCCGCGGTGCCGTGATTTCTGACTGCCAGTTCGTTAAACTTAGCCTTTGAATTAAAGAGGCTAGTCGGCACTCAGGGATGATTTGGCCATGTATGAATTAATCAGAGCGTCTGCGGGCAGCGGGAAAACATTTAAGCTGTCCGGGCACTTTTTGCAACAGCTGTTTCTGGGTCAGCCACCTGAAGCGATTTTGGCGACCACATTTACTCGGAAAGCCGCCGGCGAAATTCTGGGTCGAGTCTTGCTGCGTCTGGCGACAGCCGCAGAAAACAAAGCTGAGTGCGCAAAACTTGCCGATTTCATGCTGCCTGCCGAGGTCACACAGGAACGCGCTAAAGAGCTGCTTTCTGAAGTTACGGCTCAGTTACACAGAATGCGCGTCTGCACGCTGGATAGTTTTTTTCAGCAGTTGGCTCGCAGTTTAACTCTGGAACTCGGTCTTCCGCCCGGCTGGAAGATCATCGACGACCATTCGGCTCGTAAACTGCGACAGCAGGCGATTGACGCAGTCCTTTCGCAGCAAATGCCTAAAGACGCGCAGCGACTAATGCAGATGCTGGCGAATGGCAAAAGCAAACGCAGCGTGCGAGATCTCATCGATGACACGGTGCTGCAGTTTCACGAACTTTACCTACTGACTGACGCCGAGGCGTGGCAGAAGATTCCGAAATTGAATCGACTGACACGCAAAGAACAGGACTTTGCTCTGCGTGAAGTTTCAGCCGAAACCACTTACGGCGATGCGAATATCATTAAAACGGTCCGAGCTGACCTGGACCGCTTCCACGCCGGACAATGGGAAAAATTCATCGATACCGGAATCGCCAAAAAGATCTTCGCCGGTGAAACCACGTTCAGTAGAAAAGAAATTCCAGCAGGCCTGATCGAAGCGTACGAACGCTTGATCACTCATGCTAAGGCTGAACTGCTGGAAACGGTGGCTCAGCAGACAAAGGCCACTTACAACCTGATAGATCGATTCGACCGGGAATATAGCCGTTTGCGTGCGGAACATGGCTGGATGGGATTTAATGACGTTACTCGGACGTTGGCCAGGTCACAGGATGCCGCGAGCGGAGCTCGAATGAACTTCCGCATGGACAGTTCGCTGCAACACCTGTTGCTGGACGAGTTTCAGGACACGTCACCCGACCAATGGCACATTCTGCGGCGGCTGGCATTGAACATTGCCAAACACCCGGATGGCACCAGTTTTTTCTGCGTCGGCGATCCGAAACAGGCAATCTATGGCTGGCGAGGCGGTGTGGCTGAAATCCTTGACGCCGTAGAAAAGACGATGCCCAATATCCAGGCCACGTCTCTGGATCAAAGCCGTCGGTCGTCTGTCGGAGTCATCGAAACGGTTAACCGAGTCTTCGAGCATCTAAGTAAACACGACAATTTGAACGACTACGGTCCTGCCTGCTATCGCTGGCAACAGGGCTTTCCAACTCATTCCACAGTCCACAAAGACCTTCCGGGGTTCGCTCAGCTTAGAACATCACCTGAACTGGATGGCGATTCTGCAGAAGAACGCCGAGTGCCTTATTATCGCTGGGTGGCTGAACAGATTCAGCAGCTTCATCAACAGTGTCCCGGCGCGGAAATCGGAGTATTAACTCGTAAGAATCACACAGTAGCTCGCTTAGTGCACGAACTGCGATTGCTGGGTGTACCTGCCAGCGAAGAAGGTGGAACAGCGCCGACAGACAGCCCTGCTGTATTGGCCGTGTTGTCACTGCTGCACCTCGCAAGTCATCCCGGTTGCGAAATCTCAAGGTTTCACGTTGCCAACTCTCCGCTGGCGGGACTTGTAGAACTCACAACGTGGAAAGACAACGTCGCCGCGTGCAACACAGCCGTCGAAATCCGTACTCGATTAATGGACCACGGATACGGACGCACGCTGCAATGGCTGTCCGAGGCGGTTCGTCCGCACTGCAGCCAGCGAGACCTGCTGCGATTACAACAGATTGTGGCAGAAGGCTGGCAGTTTGATGCGTCGCCGTCACTGAACCCCGCCGAGTTCGTGCAGATGCTGCAAAACAGTCGGTTGAACAAGGCGGAGATCGCACCGATTCGCGTAATGACGGTTCACCAGAGCAAAGGACTGGAATTCGAAATCGTAGTATTGCCGGAACTGGATGGACGCTTGTTTAAGGCTCCGAATGCGGCAGCAGGCACACCAGCTCCTGGAGAATCGCCCGATCAGGTTTGCATATGGAGAAATCGAGCAATACGAAGTCTGCTACCGACATCGCTCCAGAAAGCATTTGAACAAACCGTTTCCCGCGACGTTTCCGAAGCACTTTGCCTACTGTATGTTGCCTTAACACGGGCCGTCCACGCTTTGCATATGTTCATCCCTCCAATCACTTCCGCGAAACCTCCGGCCACGTTCGCTGGAGTACTGCTGGCGGCACTGGCCGACGACCACGTTGCCCCGGCAGATCAGGTGATTTACGAAGCTGGTGATCACGAATGGTTCCTACATCAACCTCACATAACAGCTCAACCCACCGTTCAGGCAAGCTTGGCAGATCGAAACCGATTGCCGACAATCAAACTGGCACTGCAACCAGAACGTCAGCGAGGGCTAAGACGCGAAGCTCCTTCTCGCCACGACGACACGCGGCTGTACCTGCCTTCTCAGGATAAGAACAAGCAAACGAAAACATCAGCGGCTCACAGCAAGATTGACCCACGCACCAAAGGAACGATCATTCATGCCTGGTTTGAACAAATCGACTGGCTGGACAACTCTGCTGTTCCGTCAGAAGCAGAATTGCTAAAAGTTGTCGAATGGACATTTGTGCCGGAACCAGTGCTGAAGCCGTTGCTGATAGCATTCAGGTCGATGCTGCAACGCCCGAACTCGAATAAATCGCTTTCGACAACCGGTGCCTTCAAGTTACCGCAGTTTCAATCCTTTGCCGCTCAGATCAAAAGCGGCAAGGCAACACTACGCATCGAACAGGAACGACCGTTTGTACTGAAACGAAACGGAGCGATCGTACAGGGCACCATCGATCGATTGGTATTGCTTGAACTGAACGGTAAACCGGTCGCAGCAGACATTCTGGATTTTAAGACAGACCGACTGGTGGGAGACACCGACGCGTGGATTGCAGATAAAATCTGCCACTATGGTCCGCAGCTGGAAGAGTACCGAAATGCGGTGACCCTGTGTTTCGGGATTCCGGCCGAAGCGGTTTCCAGCAGATTAATTCTGCTGGAAGCCGATGCGGTTGTCAGCACCCAGACGTCTGTTTGAACCGGTGCAGGGTGCTTTAATAGGTTTAACAAAACGTACCAAGGCTTCGGAAGTGTGCGATGTCGCATGGCTGCCAACGACGCGTTCGGCGGGGTGTCCGCAATTCTTCGGAAACGAAAACCGTCGATGCGTTGTGACGGACGATCTAAACGGCATCACGTGAACCTTCGAATACCGGATGCAGAGCAATCCCTAGCTTATGGCCTTCAGTTCAGTCGCCGCCGTTTTCACGCGGGCGGCCGCTGACTCCGTGATTCCAGACAGTAAAGGAAGGTGAGGTCCCGTTTCCGCAATTCCGCTTAGGGCAATAGCCTCATGCAGCACGCGAATCGGGTTGATTTCGTTGCGTAGATTTTCCAGCGGAAGGAACTGCTTGCGAATATCTTCGGCCAGGTCGTAGTCGTGAGCCAGGATGGCAGCCAACATTTTCTGAGACATCGCTGGATTCACGCAAACGCAGCCTGATGTAAAACCGCTGCAGCGAAATTTCGTTAGATGCACTAGAGCGGGCTGTTCACCAATACCGCTGCAGATCTTTTTCGGATCGACTCGATCCATAAGTCGGGATAGAAATTCATCGTCTGCCGGATCATCCCGGACAATGGCATATTTGATGAATGAAACCAGTCCGTCATCAACAAGTTCGGCCGCGCCTTCAGGGCTGATGTAGCCTTCTTCCTTGATGTATAAAACTGCGGGGCGATTGACGCCTTCAACAAAGTGCCGGAAGCCGGTCATCAAACCAGCTTCGGTCATGACGGCCTTTGTCGGCAGAACCATAGCAGTTGGAAATTCAAACGTTTTCAGCACTTCGGCCTGATCCATCATCGTGCCATAAGCTGGCCCAACAGAAGGTATGACCAAGGTCTCAGCACTGGCAAGTTCGCTCAACACTTCCAGCAGTTCGCCAAACTCGCTGGGGCGGATGTGGTAGAAATTGGCATTTCCGCCGTACAACAACATCGACACCCCGCCGTTTTCAATGTGGCGAATGATTTTTTCGTTGTTGTCGCGACAAATCCGAAACTGTGAGTCACGTGCCAACGGAGGCACAGCCAGTACAGACCGAGAAAACTGTTCGGGGGTAACGGGCGTCGTTTGCATAGAAATTACTGCGTTAAAAAATCAAGAAGGAAATCGAAATTACCAGCCGCGCGATGCGTCATGTCGCCTTAGTCGTGTCCGGCGGTTCTGTTTCGAAGTCAGTCCACTTCATATTAGAATCCATCGGTTCGATTCGCAGTACCACACGACCGTTCTGGAATACTCGAACGGTGCCGGTTGACTCGGAAACCGCTATCGCGATGGCATCGGTCGCTTTGGAGATCTCAGCGGCCGCCCAATGTCTGGAACCAAGCCCCTTTGACAGCACGATATCGTCTGCGGAGGCTCGCAAATGCCGACCGGCGGCCTGAACGACACCGTCAGCAGAAATCACAAACGCACCGTCAATCTGAGCAAGCTCTTTCATGCTTTCCCGAACGCGTGGACTGCGAATCAGACGTTCCGCCCGGCAATAGCCTCGAAACGGATCGTGAACCTGTTCCTGTGAAAGAGCCATCACTTTGCGATGCTGGCCAACGACAAATAACGTTCCAACAGACTTGCCTTCTCGACCGTCCCGACCAATTTCGCAGGCCAGATCAACCACGTTACGGAGCGTTTCCAATGGAACCTGAGTTTCCAGCCTTTGTAAATCGCGCGATGTTAGCTTGGCAAGCTGATCCGCCAGATGAATCAGGCTGATTGTGTCGCAGACTTCTTTTTCATACGACGAATACACGGCCACGATGACATCGCCGGATTGCAGCAATTCGTCGGCAATCGCCACAAGCAGCATCTGAGAAACCTGAGTACTGCGAGTCTGAGGTTCGTCTTCAAGCGGAATTAATTCAACTTCATCAGCCAGCACCGCCTGCTGAATGTCGGGATCCTCTGCTGCCACCAGCAGGTGCACACCTCGCAGCAGTTTCTTCATGAGTTTGAAGTCGAAAGCGTCTTCGCACAGCAAAACAACGGCACGAGCGTTTTCAAGGTCGGCAAGGCGTTTTGCCGACTTCAATAGATTTTCAAAGTGCAAGGTTACTTTTTTTCGCTTCATGTACCGAGTGTATGCAATGCCGTTGTTCGGTCAACGCATGCGCGAGCCACATTCTTGCAATTACAGGCAACAGGCTGGTTGGCGGACGGGAAGTGGGCGGTCACACCGCGTCGCTGAATTTATTCCCCTTCAAAATGAGGCCGAAGTTCTATCATTCAGCTGATCCGCTTAGCGTAAACCTGATTGTTTCTATCACACGAAAATACAGGACGCCTCGTCCGCCCTGCCAAGCGAGTCTGCGCTATTAAATACCAGAAAGTTGCCCGACTGCAGCCTTGATGGCGCTGACGTTCCGACAGTCAACACTGGCCTGCGCGAGTCCCGGCGCCGGTCTGCTTCACTGCTGCCAAAGTTTGCAGATTGTCAGTCTGATGACCGAGAGATATTTCGAGCGGGCGGTCATTCGTTACCGAGCGAGAATAGAAATCTGTGCAAACGCTGTGGCTATCCGCCATATTTCACTGAAATCACCGATGTGTCCGTATCAAGCGTGATCACGCGACGGTCGGCATTGTGCACGCATCGAAGTGGTTCGGCTCGACTCAGGTTCTTTTGTTCGACAACCAGATTTCCGGTTTCCGAATCGACAATCGTCAAAATCAAGGAAGACTGTTCGTCCATTAATGCGTCGTCGCCACGATTCCGACCTCTGCCAAGTCGTTGTTCCCAAATGTACTGAGGATGCTGAAACGCCCAGCTAATCATCAGCGGAGTCGCGTCGCCATAAATTTTCGGTACGACGCACGGATCGATGTCCCGGTGCCATAGCAATCCGCCTGAAGCGACGTTTATGCAGCAAAGAATTCCGGAATCCAACCTGATGTCACCAATTTTAGACGAAGCTGACCGCTGCGATCGAGCCGTGTTCCAGTCCTTCAGCAACACGAACAGCTTTCCATCACGTTCGAACGCGGTCATACCAACGACCAGTTCGGGCTGAACGATGTCTGCAACTGAAACCTTCAGTTCTGTTTTTGCAGTCTGCAGGTTGAGTACAACCAAATCCAGTTTATCGGTGAGCGTGACGGCTCGATGATCGCTGAGTTTTCGCGCCTGACCTGCCCCGAGAACTCGCAGTTCGGGCTCCGTTTCGAGCAGGTTGGTTCCCGTTAGCAGATCGATCAGTATCAACTTCTGATCTTTTTGGAACAGCAGACATCGTCCGGATACCAACGGTGTCTGCCCCCGTGGAATATCAAGAAAAACGGGCGCAAGCCGCTTTCCGTCCTGGGTACGAAACACTTCGCAGCTTTTGAGGTTCTGCCCCAGCATCGCTGTCACTTCGCTGTCGCCCACAACCCTTAAGGCACGTTGGAAAACGCTCTGCGATGCCGTGTCGATGGAAGCTTTACGCGTCCAAAGCACCTGCCCTGTTAACGGATGGAAACACATTAACTGACTGCCTGTTGTCACTGTCAGATAGCTCGGCCCAAACGGGCCAACTTCAATGGAAGAGACATCTGAAGCCGGCCGATCGACCCGTTTCCACCACAACAATTTCGGACCATCGGCATTCAGCAACGACACGACTCCCACATGACCTGCACTTGCCAAAGGAAGAATCGATGGCATCTCGAATGCCTGATCCAAAGCCACAGGATCACCAGACGCCGGTAGTCGGTTAGAATGAGTAATCACACCGGCAGTCATGTCCGTGGCAATAATGTCACGGTTCGCGAGAAATAGCTTTTTATCATACCAATCAGGAACGTCGGCCAGCCTGCGAGCAACTCCCAGTGCGGTCGCAACCTGACTTCCGGATGTCAGACTCATTGCTTCCTCGATCTCAATTTCCCACTTTTTCGGTACAAAGGGTGAAGGATGAGTCACTGCCACAGATACGAACGATTCGCGAAGCCTGATAATCGAATGACTCAATTCGGTTTTCTGATCCGTATCTGCGTTCGCATACGCCGATAGAAGCAACAACTCAGCCGCTACCGGTTGCTGATCCGCCACAAGCTGCTTTGCATAACCCAACAGACGCTCGACGGTTCCAGTATGTTCAGGAAACAGTATCGCATGCTGAATTTGCGATAACGAAAGCTCATCTGCTTCATGAAATGACGAAACTCGATTCGCGTTTATCGGCCGAAGCATACCCCACGCCGCCACATCAGCACGTGCAGACCAGTCCGGTTCGAGCCTCAATCTGGTCGATGCAGCGAATATGTTTTCTTCTTCGTAATCCAGAGCGACAGCAGGTTGCAGTATCGCATGACGAATCTGTTGAGCAACCGTGAGCGGAAGCCGCTGCAGCTGTGCAGAAATTTCAGCGTTCGAAATCTCGGCATCTCGCTCCACTGAATTGCCCGAACCTAATAACGACAACAGAGTTTCGGAAAGCAACTCGGTTATTTCGTCGTTAACCGTCAAGTCTGGCCGCTCATCAAGAAGTGAATTCAGCGCCAGAATCCCATTGGCAATGCGCCCGGAAATAAGTTCCGCTCGAGCCAAATCAAGCTGTGTTGCGACGGAGTTACCGGTAATAGGTCGAAGTGATTCAGTGTTTCGTCGGAACGCATCTGTGGTCGGGAGTACTGAAATTGCAATTGGCCCTGCCACACACACAACGTCATCATCGGCGACAACTGTGCCAACCAATTCCAACTTCTCTAAACCGGCAGCCACAGAGGATGTGGTCGCTCGGCGGCCGGTTTCCAGATCAAACTGAGCCAGAGTCCCGTCAATCAGTGGCACCAGGCATGTATCACGGCTGCAGAATGCGCGCCCGCTTTGAGCCAACACGGGCGCAACCCATTGCTGCGTTCCATCGACTGACTTCAAGGCGCGAATGTGCCGCGGGCCAATCATGATCACCTGTCCGTTTGTGGCGGCAATCGCGTAGTCGTCGACGCTGCCTTCCAGTTCGCCGACCGCTGCAACAGAACGCGGAACAGTCCATATAATTTCCCCTGTCAACGTGTCCAGACATTGCACAGTACTGCAGAAAGGCGCCGACCAGATCATTCGTCCAGGCAGTAATACCGGCTGAGAACGAATTGTTGGAATCGGCCGAGCCGTAATGGAAATGGCGCTAAACAGTCGACGTTGGCTGTCACGTTCCGACGAATCTTCCTCAATGTCGCGAACACTGGTCGCCCACAGCAACTGTCCATCCACCACTGAAGCACCAATGACAACACCACCGTTCAATGCGCAGATAATGGTTTGTTTATCGACGCCACATAACGAAGCATTCTGTGCCTGCTCGTAATTCACAGCAAAGCGTTCCTGAACGAGGCCGTTGCCGTCGTTGTTGTAAACCAGCGACTTCTTCCAAAGCAGTCGCCCCGTAGACTCAGTAAGACAGTTCAATCTTACAACTTCATCATCTGACGAAAGTACAAACAACATCTGGTCATGAACCAAAGGAACGCCGCAAAACTTTTGTCCTTCGAACTCTGATGGCAGAACGTCGCCGGAAAATTCTTCTCCCAGAGTCTTGCTCAACTTACGCGGCTGCGGCGGCATTTCAGAGAAGCGATAATCAAAGTCAGGACAATCGCCGACCGACCACGCGATTTCCGGCTTTGGCTGCATTCGCAGTGCCACCAGTCGTCGTCCATCTGCTTCTTCTGAAGATCCACGAGAACGCAGTAACTGCTCCAGCTTTCGCTGGCGCAGCGGTGGACTATTGAACTGCCCGGTATTATATGTTTCCGAGAACTTACGGAAGTGATCGATAAAAAACACGTGCTGTCCTGACACCGCAACGGTGCCAAGGTTTTCCATCTGAAGAATTTCGGCTAGACTCGTGCTACCCTGCAACAGTAACGTTTCTGAAAGTTCGTCCAGACTTGATGCCGACTTTACAGTGTCTGTGTACAGCGACCACTCGACTTTCCCGCTGTGTTTATCAAAGGCCAGAATTCTAACCGGCGTTCGCAAAAATATCGTATTCTCAGCCAGCACGGGCTGCCATGTGTTCACCGAAAATAACGCTCTGTTTTCAGGAAGATTCACCCCACCGAAAACGCTTGCAGCCGGCACGCGCCAGATCGATTCCTTCCAGCTCCATAATGGGTCGGGCCATGGCAACGTGAGCTGATCGGGCGTCACATTCGCCGTGCCACCCGCCATTCGGGCAATCATCGTCAGTTCCTTCGACAGGCTGTTATCCGGTAGGCGACCGTTGAGTCCGAAAGAGGGCTTATCAATATAAAGTGTTTGAAGTTCCTCGTGAATTGCTTCAGCCAAACCGAATTGACCGCGAGATTGCGCTAGCGCAGATCGCGTGGTCAACGCCTGCATTCCGGTGGGAGTTAATGGAAACCGTCTTGCAATCGAAATAACGGCTTCAGCGTCACCCTTCGCCTGCTTCATCGCAATGGCAGCCAGAGGCTCAACGCTGCGCGACCAGGCGAACCGAATGTCGTTACCCGACATTTGCAGCAACTGCACGGCCGTTCGATGAGTACTCGCCGAAGCGCCGCCTGCGGCAACCGGTGTGAATGCGTCGGAGGGCTGAGCAAACAATTCCAGCAAAGCTTCGAAGGCAATATCTCTGTGACCGAGTTCCAATTGACGTTTCGCCAGTTCCAGCAGGCGTCCCTGGTCTCCGGATTCGACCAGACTGTGCTGCAGGTGTTCAAGCGAACCGTGCAGAGAAACTTCGGGCGTTTTCGCGGTCACGTCGACCGCTGAAAGTCGCTCGTTAAGAACAGCCAGAAGCAGAACCGTGCTCAGCACTTTGAACACACAAGGCCTTCCCTGCGACAGCGATTGAATCATCCCGCGACGGTCACTCGTTGGCATCTCAACTAGTCCTGTTCAAAGAACACACAGCCTGACGAAGCCATGCCTCAAATCGAATCGGGAATCGTTCAACATCGCTCCACTTTTGCATCTGCGTGGCATATTTAAGTGAAAAGCGCTTCTCGAATAAGGAAACAGAATTTCACAAGGCATCCCGCGTAACCAAACGTGAATTAACCAAACATATCGTCGTACTCAAGCAGGTCATCTTCTGTCACGAATTCGTGATTTCGTTCTTTCAACACACGCAAAGCTTCATCCACTTCGCTGACAAAAATTGCGATAGCTCCCCGACCGTTGCGGCGATACATCAAGGGATAAATATAGTGCACGTTAAGTTCAGCCGACATCAGGCTTCCGAGCACATTCACGTGGGGCTGATCAGCTTTGGGAAGCATTACGCCAATGACTTCTGTTTCGCAAAAGGGAAGCCCTGACAATTCCAGCAGTTCGCGGGTACGTTCGTAGTTATTGGTAATTAATCTGGCAATTGCACTGTCCGCGGAATCAAGAATGGACAGTGCAATAATCTTCAGATCATCGCGTTCCACACCTCGCAGAAGCTGGTGTAGCGAACCAACCTTATTTTCCAGAAACACAACAAACTGCTGCAGACACGGCCAGTCTCGCCCGCGCGACGTTATTGCATCAACCGGATTGTCTTCACCAAAACCAGCACTCATCGCAGTCAAGCTCCCTGTTCACTAAATCGAGCGTTAAGCCGACTTTCTGAAGTTATCACGTCCATCAATAATTGAACCGGCATCAAAACGTTTACCGAAATAACTTTCGATAGCCTTGGGATCATTCAGCACCTTTTCCGCACTGCCGGAAACAAGCACCCGACCGCCACAGATAATGTAACTTCGATCCGTGATCGTCAGTGTCTCCCGTTCGCGATGGTCGGTCAAAAGAATCGCGATGCCCTGATCTTTCAGCCCGTGGATAATATCCTGAATGCTGTGAATGGTCACAGGATCGATGCCGGTGAATGGCTCGTCCAGCAGAAGTATCTGGGGATCACTCGCTAGTGCTCGGGCTATTTCCAGACGTCGTCGTTCTCCACCGGATAGCGACCCGGAACGCTGACGACGCTTGTCAAGCAAACCAAAGTCACCAAGCAGTTTGTCGATTTTGGCCTTCGACGGTTTACGACCGACACCGCGGAACTCAAGAATCGCCATAATATTTTCTTCGACTGACAGCTTCGAGAAGATACTGGAATCCTGCGGCAGATAACCAAGTCCATGTTGAGCACGCTGGTACATCGCCCAGTTCGTCACATCTTTCCCGCGAAGCAGCACACGCCCTTTGGTCGGCGCAGCAAGACCGCAGGCCATTCGAAAGGTCGTGCTTTTACCAGCCCCGTTGGGCCCGAGCAGTCCGACGATTTCGCCTTCTTTGACGTCAAAGTCAACCCCGTCAACAGCTCGTTTTCCGGGATAGTCCTTAACCAGCCCTTCGCATACCAACAGAGACATCAGAGAATCCTTCTCTTCAACTGTTCTTTATTAACGATTTGCACAGACAGCCAAGGACTTAAAATCAGGCTTCGAGCATTTTGTTGATCCACGAGCCAGTTAACAAATCTGTTACTGAGCATCAATGCAACGCAGCCGATTCCGCATGTTGCGGACTATCGAATCTTCTTCATTCTGGAAAAGTCTGGGTAAAACGGGAAACGGAAAGACGGGTAGTCACCGACTTTTTTTCCGTCCGGCGATTTATGATTCAGAACGGAAAACCCCTCTCCACTATTCAGGAATGGTACTGCGTGAGGCCAGAAGATGAATAGAGCTTTTCCGATGAGGTCTTTTTCGCGAACAGCATATCGATGACTGAAGATTCCGTTCATCGGTCGAGCCTCATAATCAAACAGTCGCCCGTCTTTGCTCATCGACGAATTATCTCCGAACATCAGGTACTCGTCGCTTGCCAGTTTGTACTCACCATATTGACCATAACTGCTAAGCTGAACGGACGAAGACTGAGCATATGTACTGGCCCACGCAGCCGGATTGTTTAGCAGGTGTATTAGATTTGCATCAACTTCGTCACGCTGGGATGTGTTTACAGGAACATGCCTAAAGGCCGTGTCGCCGTACGACGACACACTGACGCCATTCTGTGGATCGAACTGAATCACATCGTTTCGATAATAGATGTCTCGCTGCAGCAACAGTCCGGAAACAGTGGCTGCGGCATTCCTGAAAGCAATTCCGACTGGTGCGAGATCACCGTTTTCCGGCTGCGGGACGTCTGATGAAACGTATTCAGTAGATGCATCAAACTCAATCAGCCGGTTATCAACCCACAGACAGATTCGGTCGTCCACATTGGCAAAGTCGACATCGTACGAACCAGCTGCTGTCATGCTGGTCCTACCGGTGGCCATAACGATCGGGGTTTCACGATTATCGCCATTCAAATACTGCAACGTCGCAGAACCAGTAGATAAGTTTATCACACACTGAAACGTCTGCGGCCCCTCAACAAGCTCCAGCATCATTTCGCTGTCAGGGTCGATGCGATCAATAGAAACCTGAGTATTGATTGTCAGGTCGCCAACCCAATAACCTTCCTGTCGCTGACTCATCATGTTATCAACGCCATAAGCATTGAAGCTGCAGAAGTCATCAATCAACGTCGCTTCTGCAAGCGGAAGGTCGGCATTGACTTGTCTGGAATCAGGCCACGTGGATTCATTGGGCTGAAAATGTCGATAGCGCAGCCAGTGAAAACTGCCGTCACTGGAATCACAAGTATACCGTCTGCCTTCCCGATCTGCCGCCCAACCGTTTTCAACAGATCGCCAGTTTCCAACAGATCCCTCACCTGCTCCAAACGTGGATGCAGACCATCTTTCGGGCCAGCCAAGTTTAAGAAGTTCAGTTGCGGGGTAGTTATCGTCATAAACGGTTAGCTGAATATTCTTCTGAACAAAGGGGTCATCCTTCCGCAGGATCTGCCACGATGTCTGGCCTGCTCGCAGAGCCCAAAGGTCTCCTTTACGAACACGAATTGCCTCGTTGGGCAACCCGACAAGTCGTTTGATGTAGTTAACGTGAGGCTGTTCCGGATTCTTAAACACGACGACATCAAAACGTTTGTATTCACTGATTTGCTTGTTAACCAGAATCCTGTCGCCGTTGAAGACCGGAGCGAATGCCGCGTTCTCGTTCCTCTTGCCGCAATTGGAACAATATGCCTCCGAGATCCTTCCGATCAACCTACCACTGGACTGATCAACCTCGGAACTTGCCCCCAGCGCAAAACGAAATCCACAACCATCGCATTGAACCTCTTTGTGGCGCCCATACAGTGTTGGAGCCATCGACCCGGTCGGAATCACATACGCTTCTGCCTGAAACGTCTTGAACAGAAACGCCAGCACAAACGCGATCGCAATTGACTCGACGGTTTCTCGAGTACCATCGGCAGGTTTTTTTTTCTTCTTGCTGCCCGCTGCTGATTCGCCGGAAGCGTCCCGGGACACTTCAGTTTTTTTCTTAGCTGCCATGATTCCGTTTTCGATCAGGAAATCGTCGTATCTTAAAAATCCAATTCACTAAGCTGCTGACTCGCCCCGGTAAGAAGCAAGAAAGGGCAGCTTAGGTGGGAATATTCGATTGAGGCACTGAATTATTCGTACATCGCCGGAGATTCCAGCGACGAACGTTGTCCCGAATCCGGCCTTTTTTTCAGTGAATGTAACGAATTCGACGGAAATCAGGTATCCGGATTGGCAGTTGAATGCCGCCAATCGTCAGTTTGCCCGGCTTTGACGGCAAATGCACAACAAAAGGCTTGCCAACCAACAGCCGGTGTGGGACGGCGGGGTTTGGCCAACTGCGGCTGTCAGAAGAAACAGGGCTATTATCGCCCTGCACAAAATAGTTATCCAATGAGACAGTGTAAGGGGCATCCACCCCGTTTTTTCGGCGGCCCGGGGTGTAATGCACATCCCGAAACAGCTGTAGGGCAAGAATCTGCACAACGCCATTTGTCACCGACAACCCTAGCCGACTTTGCTGATTCACAAATCGAGCTGTCCGAGCTGCGTCTTTTCCGTCCGGCGAAGTCAGGCCGGCGCCGAACTGTCGTTCGTTCGTGAACGCCTCGTCTGCAGAAAGTGGAACGTCCACGGAATCAAACAGCTGCTGACCGTTTGCCGCCACCAGCATTCGTCGATCAAAATTGGAGACTTCCAATTTCAACAGGCCTGCGGTCAGACTGGTTTCCGCTGCCGCCTGAAACGTACCTGTTCGAACCTGTTGACCGCTTGTTTCAGAAAACAAACTTGCCGTCAGTGTCTGCGGCTGAATGTCCAACCGAAAAACGTCGCTGTCTAATGGCATCCAAACGGAAATCACGTCCGGCGGTTCTGTCAACGAAAGTGTGACGTCGAACATCAGATCGCGCACCGGGTACTCGGGAGACGAAACCAACGAATTATATCCGTAGCGATCGGTGATCGGACTGATATGCGACAATGCTCCGAGGCGATAAATGGCGGCACGGAGCTCTTCTGAATCAGCCCAGCTAATAAGATCTCGCTGCATTTCGTAAGGCATGACACCTCGTAAGCGAAGCACTTTGTTGTCGTTGTCAAATTCCAATCGCGTCATCCACGATACGGGACGTTGGTTCAATTCGCTGACGCAGTTTTTCCAATCCAGCTCGGCCTCAGCTCCCTGCAGAGAAACTTCACAAACATGACTGCCGCCCGCCCAACGCCAGTTTTGAAACTTCAACCAGCTTGTCCGATTGGTCGCGTCGCAGGTCAAAGCGTCAGACGACACTTCCCAACCTTCATCCATTTGCCACGGAAGCTGCCATTCGTCTCTATTCGTCGGGCGATTTGCGAAGTCAAAGACGGCAATTCGCATGTCTCGCTGAGTTTCGAGGTCCTTCCTGGCGATCGCGGCTTCAATAAACAGATCACCGTCGATCACCTGCAGAGTTTCTCCGGGCAGGCCGACGACTCGCTTCACATAGGCTTCACCCGGGCTTGCCGGATTCAAAAAGACAACTGTCTCCCAACGGCGGGGTCGACGGAAGTCGAACACACCCTTATGAACCAGCAATTGATCGCCATACGCGGCGGGTGCCGGGCTGGCATTGATATTGACCTGACCACAGTTGGGGCAGGTGGCGTAGTGTTCCGAAAGCCGGGTTTCATCCTCCGCCGGTGCATCGACTGATTCGTCAAAATTGATTCCGAAAGCGAATTCGTATTGGCACGATGGACACTTCAGTTGCTTATGAAAGCCTCGCAAGCCGGGAGCCATTGAGCCAGTTGAAATTAGATAACCTTCCAACAGGAATCCGCGCAGCATCATCACCGCGATGACGAACAAGATGGCCAGTTCCATCATGTTCCGCAACCACGCAGTATCGCCCTCAGGAAGTGAGTTACTTGTTTGCATCTGGAAAATCAGAAATGGAGTCGAACAATCGCCGCAGTTTAGGAAGACTTCAAAATTGTTGCACGACAACATTTCAACACCGGAATTTGCGGCTTTGGGGGGCTCCAGCGTGTTCAGGCGGCAATAATGGCATTGGAACTGAAGCCTCTGTGCCCGCCACAATTCGGGCAGCCAACGAAAGTACAGGACAGAATCGGACCACGGAAACCGGTATGGGTTGTTCACGGAAAACGTTGCATGGTCGCTTACGCTGTCAAATAAACAGAAGTAAACTCTTACGGAATTGAGATGCGGTCGTTGGCCCCTTTGATTACGTCAATTAGCTAGATGTCCCGGCAACTTACTTTTTGCGCGTCCAAATGCCACCGCACTATCGGTTGGTCGCTAACGGCACCGGCGTTTCTAATCTGCTTCGTGTTTTGCGTTTCACTCCAGCGAGTTTACGATGAAGACTACAATACTTTGTGCGATGCTAGTGCTTTCCTGCATTTCGACGTCCCCAACGTCACTGCGAGCTCAGGAAACCAAATTGCCAACCCGAGCCCCTTCGGCGTCGGCCAATGCAGCCATTGAACGTTTTATTGCGGAATGCGTAAGTATCACACCGGGCGAAGATGGCTTCTCAAAACGCTTTATTTCAGGCACCAAAGAACCAACTGCGCACGAAACTACACAGCAGGAAGTTGCGATCGAGCATCCGTTTCGCATTTCAAAGTATGAAGTCACCCAGGAACTTTACGAAGCCGTGACTGGAACAAATCCGAGCCGCTGGAAAGGGCCTCGCAACTCGGTAGAAAACGTCAGTTGCACGGAAGCGGTGCTGTTCTGCCAGCAACTCACCGAACTCCTGAGCAAAAAGCAACTGATTGGTGACGCTCAGAAAGTTCGCCTTCCAACATACGTAGAATGGGAATATTGCTGCCGCGCGGGAACTGAAACACGTTATTGTTTCGGCCAGAACGCGGGCCCTGAAGGCTTAACGACAGAATTGGACGCCTACGCATGGCACACCGGAAATGCTGCCGGAAACGACCCGGCAGTCGGAGTGCTGAAGCCCAATTCGTGGGGACTATTTGACGTCCACGGCTACCTCTGGGAATTTGTGAGCCATGAATCGGGACAAAATTCCCTGCAAATTACAGCACCTGCAGCGCATTGCATCATCCGTGGCGGATCATGGCGTGACGCTCATCCGCTGCTCTCCTCGTCTGCCTATTTGACGATTTCTGAAAGCGAGCGTAGTGATGCAATCGGATTTCGTTGTGTTATTGCCGAAAAACCTGAGGTAAAGATATCCCTCATGCGGTAGTCAAGCCACATTTGTTTGGATATCCTGAGACCGTGTAATAAGGAATGCTTGTCTTAAAATGCGATCGCGTTACGCAAGACATTCTGCAATTGAAAAAAAATGGATCACATCCGCTTGGTTGATGTGACCAAACAGGACCCCAGAAAAAATGACGACGGAAGAAGTATCGCCACAAGGCGAGAGTGTGCCTCCAACTACCGATTCAGTTCAAGCTGAAGTGTCACTGCCTGAGATCAATGACTCAGCTACCGTTGAACAAACGGGCGGTGCTGGACTCGCTGCTGCGGCGGGCGAGTCTGTTTCTGCAGAGAAACCAGTTGTCGAACAAACAGTGTCTGCGGCCATCGAAACTTCGCCAGCAGTGGCGACAACACCTGTAGTTGAGTCGCCAGCAGCAGTGGAAACACCAGCAGCAGTTGAGTCGCCAGCAGCAGTGGAAACACCAGCAGCAGTGGAAACATCAGCAGCAGTGGAAACACCAGCAGCAGTGGAAACATCAGCAGCAGTGGAAACGCCAGCAGCAGTGGAAACACCAGCAGCAGTGGAAACACCAGCAGCAGTGGAAACGCCAGCAGCAGTGGAAACACCAGCAGCAGTGGAAACACCAGCAGTTGAGTCGCTGGTCACTCAAACCGCTGCGATACCTAACGTGGCCACTGATCAATCTGCTCCGACACCATCGATTGCTGAAATTCTGGCTGCGAGTGCTCCGGACACGACGGGCGAAGTTCCGTCCGCCCCAGTTGCAGAAGTCGCCTCTGCCAATCGACCTTCAGCACGCATCCGCGAAAAACTCGGCACGGGTGGATCGGAGAAACCTGTTGGCAGCGAAGACATCAAGTCTCAGCGTCCGGATGCTCCAACCAACGTCAAGCCGGTCGACATCCCCGCCACAGACGATTTAGATTCGTTACTCGAAGCTGAAATTTCATCTGCTCTGGGCGAACAGTCACAGCCCGCTATGCCTGAAGTTACAGTAGACCCAATCACTGGCGAAACAGTGATGAAGGCTAAGCCGGAACCGGAAGAAATTGGCCCCGGCTCAAAGGTATCCGGCACTGTCCAGCACATCCATGGCGACGACATTTTCATAAACGCTGGCCTGCTGGCAGACGTCGTAATTTCGTCCAAGCAGTTTCCTGATGAAAAGCAGCCAGCCGTTGGCGCGAAACTTACGGTAATCATCGACAACATCGACGGCGACGGACTTTTCCGAGCTCGATTGCCACATGCTCGTACGAAGACCGGCGGAAACTGGGATGGACTCGCAGTAGGTCAGGTAGTCGACTGTCAGGTAACTGCAGTTAACAAAGGCGGACTTCAGGTAACCGTAAGCAGTTTGAAAGCTTTTTTGCCTGCCAGCCAGATTGACTTGGGCTATGTTGCCGACATGGAGCAATATGTCGGCCAGAAGCTCACCGTTCAAATTACGGAAGTCAAGCCGAAGAAGAAGAACCTGGTTGTCAGCCGCAAGGCTTTACTACAGGCAGAGCGTGAAGACGCTCAATCCGGTTTCTGGGAGACTCTGGAAGTTGGAAAAGACTACACAGGCTCCGTGAAGACACTGAAGAATTACGGTGCCTTCGTCAACATTGGTCCTATCGACGCGTTTCTGCACGTCGGAGAAATTTCCTGGTCGAGGATCAATCACCCCAATGAGGTGTTGAAGGAAGGCCAGGAAGTTCAGGTCCGCATTCTGAAAGTCGACAAGGAACAAAATCGTATAAGCCTTGGTATGAAGCAACTGGTGCAGAACCCGTGGCAAAACCTAGGCGAACGATACCCATCCGAACGAATCGTCAACGGGCGAGTCACGAGAGTTTCCGATTTCGGAGCTTTCGTTGAACTTGAACCAGGCGTTGAAGGCATGGTTCACATCAGTGAACTTGCATGGCGTCGCGTTGGCACTGTGGGCGAAGTATTAAAAGTTGGTGATGAAAAAGAGTTTAAGGTTCTTGAAGTAGACCCTAAACGAAAACGAGTCAGCCTTTCACTGAAAGCGCTGGAGCAAAAGCCTGAGTCCGCCAAGAAGCAGGACAATCACGAAGTAGAAGAAGATCGTCCTGCTCGAAAACCAAATTTGGATTTACGAGGCGGAATGGGCGGCGGAAAAGCAGGCGGAGGATTGTTCGGCAATCCATCTGACTTTACAGGCTAGAGGAAAAACGAATCCGAGATCGCCTCTTTCGGATTCGTAACTTTCGCTTGTACAGAAGTGATCTGCAGAGGCAGTCAACCGTGACAATGACGAACCCGGAAAATCTCAAACTACGGCAGCCGCTTTACAGCGGCTGTTGGTATTCTGAATTTCAAGTGGAGCAGCCACAATCGGCAAATGAATTGCGGCTGCTGCGTTTCGAAGGCGACATTTCTTCGTCGCAAAGATTTCGTGCTGCGTTTCGCAAAGACTTACCAACTTTGCGAAACATCCGGCACGGCAACATCCTTTCAATTGTCGACTGGGGTGAAGCCGAAGGGCAGCTGTTTTACTTGACGGAGCTTCCCGAGGGGAAACCACTTACCGAACTGCTGAATAACGGGCAGTTTTCCTGGGACGAAGTCACCGACATTGGGTGGCAGATTGCTTCCGCTCTGCAGCACGCACACAACGTCGGAATTGTGCACGGTGGACTAAACGCCGCGTGCGTGGTTGTTTCAGAACAGATTCGCGTGCAGGTAACCAGCTTCGGTGTCCAAAGATGGATAGAAGCTTTGGAGAACGTAACGGACAAAGTTGTTCTGCCGGACCCGGCCGGCGACCTTCGTCAGCTCGGCGCTGTCCTTGAACTCTTGATTCGCCAGATGTCGGCAGAAGAGGTTGCAACTCAAACCGCGCCCATGCAGCAGCTTGTCGACGAACTTCACACGCGAAGCCAATTCCTGATCGCGCGCGATGTCCAAGGTCGGCTGGGCAATATGCTCCTGAATGAATCAGGCGACGCAATCGAAATGGTCGATGATCGCAGGGGCCAGAATCTCAGCCGCAGGTCGCTGGTGGATGAACTCTTTGATGAACCAGCCAAACAGCCGCCTGTTTTCAAGCGGCGATCGGAAACAGCTCAGCATCAATTCAGCCGTTCAACGACACGGATTTTACTTTGTATTGTTGCCGTAGCCGTGTTGACCATCGCAATCTGGCTAGCAATATAGCGTTTGTCGCCACTTTCTGACGAAGCGAGTTGCGCGAAATCCGTTTTCGGCATTTGGCAGATTGAACTCGGCAAACACTGAGTCTGGCTTCAAAACCAGTTGGATGGCGACGAATTCGGGTTAACGTTCTGAAAGAAATCGCAACAGTTGACGAAAGCCCGTTCGACATCCATCGCCGCCTTGGCGATTGAGCGACGAGATCCACGGTGCATTGCCAAATTTTGGCGATGATCTCACGTTCTTTGCCAGGCCCAACCGGTGTAGAACGATCGAATAATTCCAGAGGCCAACCTGCCGGGAGTCTCCAGAAAAACTGCAATACTTCCATCAGCGGCTGCGATTCAACGTAAAACATAAACGACCATTGAAAACACTCCAAAACGCAACGTGAGGCTACTGGACCCGGGGGATTTAGTTGCCCATAATCGGCCGACTTGGCGAGCTGTGAGTTCGCCGTAATTGATTTATCAAACAGAGGTTAGGACCGATGGGCCTGAAAACCGAAGAGCTGGAACAGTTTCGCGCAATGCTCCGAATGATCCAGGCTCGCGTGCGTGGTGACGTTGAGCAGCTCGAGGAAGAAGTGTTTTCCTCAAGCTCCAGCAGCGATCATGGCTCAACAAATCACATCGCTGACATGGGGTCCGATGCATGGGATCTCGACTTTTCACTAAGAATCGTAGAGAATGACCAGGAGTTCCTGAAAGAGATCTCGGCAGCGCTCAGCAAGATCGACGAGGGTCGATTCGGTCTTTGCGAAATGTGCATCGAAGCCGGTCTTCCGGAATCAAAAAGCCGGATCCGCAAAGCCCGTCTGAATGCCATTCCATACGCAAGGAACTGTGTGGAATGCGAACGGAAGCGAGAAGAAAACGCCTGATGGAATCGCTACCTCGAAATAGAGCACCGATTTTCTTTTGCTGCACGCTATTGTCACTGACGATTGACCTGTGGTCGAAAGCATGGGCCTTCGATACCTTTGGAGTCCGCAATGGATCGCCATGGATTCTGGACAACTGGATACGATTCCGTTGGTTCACAAGCCTAAACGAAGGTGCTTTGTGGGGGATGGGTCAAGGTTTTTCATGGGTTTTTGCGATCCTGAGCATCGCTGCCTTCAGTGGCATTGTTTTCTGGCTGTTTTACAAGCGAGCAGCGACTAGCCTGTGGCTGACATTCGCGCTGTCTTTCGTTTCCGGTGGAACGCTTGGCAACCTGTATGACCGCCTCGGCCTGCACGGAGTGTCTGTACCAGGACAACAGGAACCGATTAAAGCGGTCAGAGACTTCTTTCACTTTCAGTTCGGCGGGCAGCCAAATGCTCCTGGCCTGGACTGGGCCATCTTTAACGTGGCCGACATTTGCCTGGTAACAGGTGCCATCATGCTGATGCTGCAATCATTGTTCGCTGACGAGAAACACGCGCACGCTACGGCGGAAAAAAAAGTGTCAGTTACCCAACCTGAGGCGTAAGGATAATTTTTCCTGTCAGCGTACCCGCCTGTCTTAGAGTATTTTCTTCCTGAAGTTCGTGAGCTTTCCCGGCATCGCTCAGTGAAAAGCGAGCCCCGATAACAGACTTTAACTTTCCCGCGGCCATCAATATGTTCAGCGATTCCGCCGCAATTCTTTGTTCGTCAGGCGATGCGTTGAACATCGCAAAGCCAATGGCGCGCAGATCGTTGACATAGAACGAGCCCACAGGAAATTCGGGCCGAGCATCGCGTCCAGCCATTAACACATAGCGACCACGTTTCGCCATAAGTGGAATTGTGAAGTCCGGATTCGGACTCCGCAGCGATTCAAACCACAGGTTCACCGGACCAGTTTTCTGGAGACACTGCTTTAAGGCCAGGGGCACGTCGACGTCTCGATAATTCAGCACGTAGTCTGCGCCAAGTTCTGTTGCGAGCTGCTGTTTACTGTGGCTGCCCACCGTGGTGATTACTGTCGCACCAAAGGCTTTGGCGATCTGAACAACGGCGGAACCGACACCCCCGGTTCCGCCATTTACAAATACAACATCACCTGCACAAAGTCCCCCATGCAAATGCAGTCCCAGGTGTGCTGTTATCCCCGTCAGAGCACCGGCGGCCAACGTTTCTTCGGCGACGTCCCTGGGCGAGGCATATAACCAGTCTTCATCGATTGCCGAGAATTCAGCAAAGGTTCCCTGTCGACCGGCAAGTCCCTGATTGCTGCCCCACACTCTATCGCCAACTCTAAATCGCGTCACTGCACTGCCGACAGCTTCCACCGTGCCAGCCACGTCACACCCAATGATGTACGGTATCGGCAGAGTAACTTTGACATTCCCGCTGCGAATATAAGTATCAATAGGATTCACGCCAACAGCAGCCGTGCGAACCAGAACCTGACTCACCGCGACTTCCGGAAGCGGCACTTCACCAAACTGAATGACTGACGACGGCCCAACTGATTCAATAAATGCTGCTTTCATGTTTCCACACTTCCTCGTTGTTAGTTCTGGCTCGTTGTTAGTTCTGGTTTTGCTATCCGCGCCGAAGGCCGTGGCTGGCAGCTACTTGAGCGATTGCTTCCTGGGTCTTATTGTGTCCATGGAACAGAACAACATAAAACACAGAACACCACCGAAAACAGCGCTCAGCCCTATTCCTGTTTGAACCGCAGCCGATTGAAAGCTCCATTCAACAACATGCTTTCCCGCTGACACGCGAGTCGATCGCATAATCGGATCCTGCCCGGAAGTCGAATTCGCCGGAAGCCCGTCGACAGTAACTCCCCATCCCGGATACATCAGATCTCGCAGCACGACATCCGCGTCCTGCAGCAGGTCTATGCGAAACGAAACAGAATTGGGCGACACAGCTACAAATTCAAACGATTCCATAGCCTCGCGCGGCTCTGTGACAACTCGACCCGAAGCGGCGGTCAGCTCATACAAATAGCAGGGCTGCGAACCGCGGCCCCAAATAGCATTCAGTACCGCATCGGGAAACTGCTGCATAAGTCGTATTGCCTGCGAGGGCCGTTCAATAGCCTCGGTCGTCAAAACATGAGTGATGCCAAGTTCTGTGAGCCGCTTTGATTCTTCTGAGGAAGGATATTCGACATCAATTGATTCCGGGCCGGTTGGCGGATTCAGTCGATCTTCAACATACACGGCCGGCCCGAGACCCAAATACTGCGGCACGCAGCTAACGCCAAACAGATTCGCCACGTTGGGCCCCGGTGCCAACAGGCGATGGTTCATCGGTTGACTGGCTACGAAGAAATTCCGCAACCAACTTTTTTCCAGCCTGTTTAGCGGAGACTCCGAAACCACAATCGCGTCAGCGACAAACCGCGACGACTTCAATAGATCCGGAATGGTGACCGCGATTAAGACAGCGGTCAGCAGCAGCACGTTGTGCCGACGCCATTTCGACGTCAGCCCGTCCAGCACAAGTCCCGCCAGAATCCCACCACCAAACGCGCAAATAATGGTGTAACGTCCGGGACCGTTAAAAAAACCGAAGCCCGGTAGATGCCGAGTCAACGGCATTAGCCAGCCCGTCGCGTAAATCAGCGCGGCAGTAACCATAATCAGCCATGTGCGGCAAACAAGCTCATCCGTTTTCGCGCGAACTTGACGACTGAACAAACACAGAATCAGAGCCAGCGGAACAAGGCCCCAATACAGATGTGCCTCAACGTGATTTGAATCTGCAGCAATGATTCCCGGCGTCTTCATCATTTCGCGAGACGAAAGAATTTCCGGACTGTGCCAATACCACCAGGACGCGAACAACTGAGTCGCATAAACCGGCGGCATGTGTCCGTAAGACGGATCAAACGCTTGCGTGGCCCCGCCTTTTCTTTGGCTGGCCCGTTTAAGTTCGTAGGTCGGAACCAGCTGAACGGCAGAAACACCCAACGCCATCAGAATCGCAAACACCGTGATGGATGAGCCCTGTAATAATCGAATTCGACGACCTTCTCGGGGAACGCCCATCCAAAGCTTCAAAGCCGTGTATGCCAGAATCGTCAGCTGGTTGATAAAAGCTAGGGTAAAATGACCAGCCAGAAGATGTGTCGCCAGACATGCGCTAAGCAATGCAAATCGGCGGCGACTCGGAACCAGGATCAGCCGATCAGTCAACCACAGCGTCAAAGGAAACCAGACACCGCCAACAATGCTCCATTCATGACTGATCCGAGCAGGAAACCAACCGTAAACAAACACCGTTGCGGCCAAATAGCCGCCGGCGTTTGTCAGCCCCTGACACCGAGCGAAACGCCATGTAAACAGAAACGCCAGCCAGTAGTGCAACAGAACGCAAGCATTGTAAGCCGTGTTGACGTCTGTAATTCGATACAGAATTTGATAAGGCGGATAGAAAACGCCAGTCTGACTTTCTGCCAGCAGCGGATAGCCGAGCCCCGTCAATGGGTGCCACAGTGGAATTTCACCGCGCGCAAACGATTCCGCCAGAATTAGCTTCTGAGGAAGAAAGTAAGTAAACGTATCTCCGCCTACAAGACCACCACCGATTGCCAGCCCCCACCATACGGCAAGTGAAAATCCCAGCCCCATGACGGCGGCGATCAGCCAGTCGATCAGTGTGACGTTCTTGCTGTTGGCAGCAGTATTACCCACAAAGGTCTCAATCGAATTGATGCAAGGGTCGTCCCTAGTCCGCTAAAGACCGCCGGAACGACGTTTTTCCAAATCGGGAATTCACGCGACACACTCAGTAGCGACTCTCAAAATGCTGAGGTCGGCTTGAGTACTGCCCCCACCCATACAGCATCTACTTCTGGTTGCTCACCGTAACACGGCGACCGGTTCACAGCGACCCTGCTAGCAGCGGTCCGAAAACCACTTCGGCGCTCTTCTCAAAACAAGCACGACGCGCGGGAGTGAAGTTTGCAATGTCTTGACTCAATTGCGCGCCGCGTACTTCTCAATTTGCAGTTTCGGACCGCCTCCAGGAAATTGTCGAGCTTCCTTCGTAAGCTTCACGGCCTTCCCGCTGCCCTGCTGCAAAGCACGCGAACGGCAAGTACGTCAGGCCAATGTTGTTAGTCAACAGAGGCATCAAAAACGCGCACCTGCTCCCAGTTTTCTTGGCCGTCGGTAATAAACTGCAGGTGTTTTTCGGAAACCTGATAAACGTCGTGCGAATCTTTATTGTCGAATACCACGTTCAAGGCGATGTGGAAATCGCGGTCGTTGACGGGGCGGTCGAATTCTCCAGCCAACCTTCCAATCCCAAAAAACACGATCCCTTCATGAGGCTTCAAGAAGTTGTGTCCGCAGTCGATCAGCTTCTGGCAAGCGGCTTCAGATGAGTCTTTCAGTGTAAAAAACACGGTGTGCGATAGCATCAATTTGTCTTTCTCTGGTTTCTTCTAGTGATCAGGCTGCCGACGAGGTTCAAGCTGCGGTTCAACAATCTGGCGGAAATGGTCTGGCGGAAATGGTCCGGCGGAAATGGTCCGGCGGAAATGGTCCGGCCGAAATGGTCCGGCCGAAATGGTCCGACCGTCAAACCGCACAAGTCTTTACCAATCGGAAATGGTGAGACCTCGCATGGCTTTTGCCGGGCGGCAGTATGACACCTGAAACGTCTGGACTCAATTCCGTCGGTTTGATTAAGACAGGATCGGTTGGTGTTTGTTGTTTACTGCGGTGCGGCGTGCTAGCCTGATCGCTAATGCATTCGCTGAAGTGCAGGCTGCGACCTGCGTGATTTAATTTTGGCGAACGGTAAAAGCCGAAAACACATTTCGTTTGCTGACCACGATAGCCGGCAGCACACTTCGACAGATCAGCAACTCAAACACAACGAAAACCATGTACCAAACTCTTCATTGGAAGGGCGACGCCACAGGCTCGCTGTTCATGATCGACCAGACTCTGCTGCCAACAGAGTTCAAAGAAATTGAATGCTGGACGGCCGAGGGCGTCTGGGAATCCATCAAAGTTTTGCGAGTTCGTGGGGCTCCAGCGATCGGAGTCGCGGCGGCATACGGCGTTGTGATTGGCACTCGCGATCTTCGAGATGCTGAGCGATCGCTATTTAATGACAAGCTGGCCGAAGTCGTCAGCTATCTCGGCAGCAGTCGTCCGACCGCTGTTAACCTGTTTTGGGCGATGGACCGCATGACGGCGGTGGCCCTGCAAAACAAGGACCTGACTTCATCACAAATGCACGACCGACTCTTAGACGAGGCGAACGCGATCAATCACGAAGATCGTGAAATGTGTCTGGCAATTGGTCGCCACGGAAGTCAGCTGATCGAATCCGGCTCGGGCGTACTGACGCATTGCAATGCTGGAGCACTGGCAACGGCTGGTGAAGGCACTGCGCTATCTGTATTTTTCGCTGCCGTTAACGAAGGAAAATCGATCCACGTTTATGCGGACGAAACTCGGCCATTGCTTCAGGGAGCTCGCCTTACTGCGTGGGAACTGCACCAACGAGGCATACCCGTCACGGTTATCTGCGACAACATGGCGGCTCAGGTAATGAAGGAAGGCCGAATTTCTGCCGTCGTCACAGGAGCCGATCGCATTGCAGCTAACGGAGACGCCGCCAACAAGATTGGCACCTACGGTGTTGCCGTGCTGGCAAAGGCCCACAATATTCCGTTCTATGTGGCAGCTCCGTCTAGCACGTTTGACTTAAGCCTAAGCGACGGTGATAAAATTCCGATTGAACAAAGATCGCGTGATGAAATCGCTCACGGGTTTGGAAAGCAAACGGTTCCCGACAACGTGGCTGTCTACAACCCGGCTTTCGACGTGACTCCGGCAAATCTAATCGCCGCCATTATCACCGAACGCGGACTGATTCATAACCCGACCACAGAACTAATCGCAGCACACCTGGCGTAGGCTAATTTCTATAATTTTGACAATCAGTGAAGGATTCATCAAATGTCCCGCATCAAAATGCTGCTCATCGTTTCGCTGACTGCATGGCACCTCTCTTCGGCGCCTGCTGCCGAATTGACCGAATCAGAATTCCTGTCGCTTCACGCGGAACTGCAGCCGGACAATTCTGCACTATGGCGAACTGTTCCGTGGAAGACATCTGTTCTGAGTGCTCAGAAGCTGGCCGTATCTGAAAAAAAACCTTTGTTCATCTGGGCAATGGATGGCCATCCCCTGGGCTGCACATGAAACAATGGAGTTATCGACCGTGAGTCGACATTCGCAGATCCCGTCATCGTCAACTTTATCAAAACAAGAACCATTCCTGTCGCCATCGACCAGTGGTACCAGCGACGCCAGAAAGACTCCGAGGGCGACTTCTATAGGAAGATCGCCAGCCAGGGCCCTAGAAACGATTTTGAGTCCGGGACAACTCAAGGACTATACATGGCTGCGGCTGACGGAACATTTCTAGGTTACACCAATAACCGAGATCCCCAGCACGTTCTTCGCATGCTCAAAGAGGCCATGCAGCTGCAAAAACCAGGCAATACAACAAAGCAGCCTCAGAACAGCGAAACTTCTCGCCCCGAAACAGATCCTCAATTTAACCCGCAATCACCAACTGCAGGTCTGGTCGTCCGCGTCCAGGCGAAAGTACTAAGTGGTTACGAAGAACCAGACTCGCACTTTGAGAAAGTCTTCCAGACGGCGCTCTCACGCGACAACCTGTGGATTAGTGCGAACGAAACTAATGCGATGATCGACGGAACATTTCCAGCCAGCCTTGCGATCAGGATCGCTCGATTTCACCTTGTGGATAATACTCGCGGCGAACCACCGATGTGGAACGAAGATGAAGTCGTTTCTCACCGATTTGCCGTTGATCAGGGACACATCGTTGGACATGTGGAGCTGAAGTCGAAGGACGGAAGTCGCAGCTATTCAGCGGACCTGCTGGGACAGCTCACAATCGTCGATCGCAAAGTGACTGGAATGAAAATGGTTGCAAAAGGCACCTTCGCCGGAGAAGGAACTTACACTCGCAACGCGCCGAAGGATCCATTCCCGCTGGCAATTTCATTCACGCTGGCAGATGGGACCGACATGGCCGATGCAATTCCTCCGCAGGGCTCACGCGGCTGGCTGCGAGGCTACATACAATAGACAGCCGCATTTCTGCATTTGGCACAGCCCGATGATCTCAACATCTAAACTTACCGGAGTTAAGGACGCCTGAATGAAGTTAAAGAACATATACGGCGGAATCATCATCGTGCTGGCCGTGCTGGCTCCTTCGACAGCCATCGCCTGCACAACGGCCGTCGTTAGTGGGCGAGTTACAAACGATGGGCGGCCGCTGCTTTGGAAGAACCGAGACTTCTCGCAGCAACACAATGAAGTAATCCGCCTGACGGGTGGCACTTACAAAGCAATCGGCGTTGCAAATGCGGGCAGTCGAACTTCCGTTTGGATGGGTGTGAACGAAGCAGGTTTTTGCATCGAAAATTCATTATCACTGGATCTAAATAGCAAAACGACAACCAAAGGCCCCGGTAACGGAGCACTGATTCGCCGCGCGCTCGAAACGTGTGCTACGCTGAATGACTTTTCAGAACTGCTACAGGCAACAGAACTCACCGGACGCGTGACATGTGGAAACTTTGGTGTGATTGATGCCCATGGGGGTGCCGCAATGTTCGAAGTCGGCCGCACATCTCACCGGATGTTTGATGCCAACGATCCGCAGGTCGCCCCAAACGGATACATTGTCCGCTCGAATTTTTCCATAACAGGACAAGAGTTGCCGACGCTGCCCGGCAATACTGAACTGGCAACTGTCTCGTCCGGTGGGCGGTATCTTCGAGCATATTCGCTGTTGGCATCGCAGGGAGTTGGCAACATCTCTGCTGAGTTTCTGATTAGAAATTGTGCTCGAGACATGGCTGATAGCAATGGTGTTTGTATTTCAGGTAGCGTCAATTCCGACCGTCCCGTATTGCCCAGGCAAATCTCGACCGCAGAAACAATCAGCCGTGCCACGACGGTTTCCGCGACTGTATTTCACGGCGTCCGAGCAGACGAAGATCCCAATCTGACAACGATGCTTACCATTCTGGGCGACCCCAAGTTCTCAATCGCCGTTCCATGCTGGGCCAACACTCCCGTCATTCCCGAAGACCTTGAAGGCAAGCATGGAGGAGAAATAGGGGAAATTGCCCTCACTCTGCGTGAATGGGGAATTTCCGACAGCAAACACAAAACAATCAATGGCACCTATCTATCTGAAATCTGGCAGAATCTGTGGCGAATTGAAGATGAGATCCTGAGCGATGCGAGACTGCTTAAGAATGCATCCAGCAAGACATCCACGATGGCCGAATTCAGCCACGCATCTGCGCGGAAAGCAATGGCAGCGATGAAGAATGAATTGCTGCACACGAAAACCCACGCATTATCGATCGACACACCGAAAGCACCCACGTTCGCAGATGACAGCAACCGAACGTTGGACCCGTAGCGAATTCCATGAACGAAACCTAATGATAGAACTGCCTCAAGATGGGTCGAACGTCTTTTGCCAAAATGATGCTGATGACAATGAACTATTTCGCACTGCGCCTCGGCTCGCTTCTGCTTTTATCGATACCAATCTGCAGCTCGTGTGCTGACGAAATTACTCCGCCAGACCCCGCTTCGATCGCGCGAGTGGCTATTTATGATCATTCAGACGGCAGCGCATCGGGCCCACTGAATCTGATGCAATTTCTGACCGTTGAAAATGGCTTCGTCTGCCAGCGAATCAGCCCGAAAGAAATTCAAACAGGAGTACTGAAAGACTTCGACGTTCTCATTATGCCAGGCGGATCGGGCAGCCTGCAGTCAAAGAAGCTGGAAGAAACAGGAAGAAAGAACGTCATTGAATTCGTAAAATCCGGTGGAGGATATGTCGGCATTTGCGCGGGATCCTATCTGGCAACGTCTCAGTATTCGTGGTCGCTTGGATTGGTGAACGCTCGCGTCTGGGATCGCGTTCATTGGGCTCGCGGCACGGGCGACGTAGCTCTATCTATGACGCCGTCCGGACGCCAGCTCCTGGATGCAAAACAGCCAGAACTTTTCGTCTACTACGGACAGGGGCCACTGTTAGTGCCAGATACAAAAGCCGATTTACCAGGCTATGAAGTACTGGCTATTTACAAAACTGAAGTCGCATTGAAGGGAGCTCCCGAAGGCTCGATGGTCGGGACTCATGCCATCATTCGCACAATGTACAAGAACGGGCGAGTGATTTGTTTCAGCCCACATCCGGAAAAACAAGGTGGCCCGCAGGAACTCATGACCGCCGGAGTGAAGTGGGCAGCCAACAGATGCAAGCCCCATTCAACAACGTCCTCTTCCGCCAATTCTCGTTGAAGTCAGACTCACTGGCATTAGTCTTGTGATGATCCGGTGAAGTGACTCAACGCCGCTTTCGGTTAAATCGAATGCCGCAGCCGCGAGCTCCGGTTTTTTCAACCTTTGGCTTCGTTCCGGACAGGCCAGCCGCAACGGCAAGTTCTACATACTTCACGCTCACTTTGTCTGCCAACGTCGCATCGTCCAGCGCACCACGGTAGATGATCTCTCGCTGTTTATTCAGCACATAGAATTCCGGCGTGTAGATGGCGCCGTAGGCCTTGGCCACGGTCTGTGATTCGTCCCAGAGATACGGGTAATTGAATTTCTTTTCAGCGGCCCGTTCCTTCATCCTGTCCATGTTGTCGGCGGCAACGGTGTTTGAATTAATGGCGACAAGCTGAGCATTCAGGCCTTCCATGATGAACTTTTTCTGCAGCGCGACCATTCGGTCTTCGTAATCACTGGCATACGGACAGCTGTTGCATGTAAAGCAAACGACGATCACGCCCTTGTCCTTTAGCACCTCCAATGAATGCTTTCTGTCATCCGTTCCGGGCAGATCCATCCATGACGGAGCCTTATCTCCTATTCCAGGAAGAACTTCTGCCTGCTGAGACATCGCGGTTGCAGTGAACATCATCTGCAACACAAGACATAAGTAAGTAAATTGGCTCATCGGTTTCAACTTCATTCCAATATCGCTGTTCATGGGAATACGAGATATTAGCCGGCTGATCTTCGGTCGCCAATCAACAACAACTGTGAGTTACGCCGACGCTGCGACAACGCTGCAAAACATTCCTGTTGTCGAACGGGCGCCGGAAATAAATCGTGCTGCCGCATTGCAAAACGGAAACCGCCGGGCTCAAATTCCGATCCAAAGACCAGCCAACTTACGCCGCGGAGTGTTTCGGCACAACCGTAACAACGCAAGGATTAACCGGCAGGATACGCCGCACGCTTTGCCGATTGGCGTTATCGAAGAATCACACCAGCTTTCGACTTGAGCTGTTTTTGAAAAGTTTTGTGTTTTGCTTTAGTTTACCTCTGGGTAATTCCGATTAGGACAACAAGGTAACCTTCAAACACGACATCTGATCGACCACTGTACTCCGGACGTTCAGCGACGAGGAATTAAGACTCATGAAACGTTCACTCTTTACCACAGCGATGACACTAGTCATCCTACTTTCGACAGCAACGACAACTCAGGCCTGCCTTTACACTCCATGGCTTGCCCCCTTCGCCTGGCTTGGATTTCATGGATGCGGCGGTTGCGCTGGCGGATACCAGACATATGGATATCAGCAGCCGGTCTACAGCGGCTATCAACAGCCGATGTATGCAGCCCCACAAATGCTGAACTATCCAATTGCCCCAACAGCTTCTGCCTGTGGCTGCACAAGCGCGTTGCCTCAACAGCAGGCAATGACGGCCGTGCAGGTTCCGGTGACATCTTACGGGGCCGTCACACAGTACGTTCCGCAGACGACCTATCAAACTCAATACCGCTATACAGCTCAGCCCGCAATGGCCTACGCGCAGCCTTCGATGGCATATGGCCAACCAACTGTTGCTTATCCTCAACAGTCTATGGCGTTTGCTCAACCGGCAAGTAACTACGGTGCACACTCATACGAAACAACAGCGATTAATACTCCGGAATACAACTACAACTCGATGCCGATGCAGCAAAGCTCAGGATTTTCACCAACGATGTCCGCTCCGATTTACTCACCGCCGACGATCTTCCAGCCATCGCAGAGTATCGCCACACCGATGCATTCAGGTGACATCAACGGCGATCATGAATACCCAAGTCAATCAGCCGTCTCACCTGCTCCAATCCAATGGTATCAGAATCGAAGCTCAGTTCGTCCCGTATCATACGGCGTTACGCCCGTTTCGGCTCGAACATATTCCGCGTCCGTTCGCTAAGCGGAATTCATTGGCTAAGCTGAACTAATGACAGATGACGTCAACAGAGGCACGTCCGGTATTAACCTGCTGGATGTGCTCTTTTTGTAACGCTGCCATTCTTTATCGCCCCGCCATCCAGTTGCCTGCGGCGGATGCCAGGGCGATCCTATTTCGGAGCCTTGAACTCGAACAGCGAAAACACGAAGTGCACCATCAGCGTAAACAAAGTTGACCACAGAATCGTCTGCGTCACTCCTTTGCTGATGTCCGGCGCCGACTGTTTCGGAGCAGCCCCACACTTCCACGAAATCATGGCCGTTCCAACAGCGCAAGTCAGTAGTTTTGCAACCAGCCAGCCAGTTCCTTTGTAGAACATGCTATCCGGAAGTCTCAGTTCTTTGTGAAAATGAGCATCCCAGAATGCGATCCCTTCACTGGAGTGAGTCGCCAGAAATGCCACCGATGCTGTAAGACTTGCCACCGCGTAACTCAGAAACGTCAACAGCGGCGTGCCGATCAAAAACGCATATAAAACAGGAGTGCGCACGGTCCGCCACGGATCCATGCCAATGGTCTTCATCGCGTCCAGTTGATTGCCATAAACCTTGCTGCCCACGTCAGCCGACACAGCCGCACCAGACCTTGCGGCAATCAGAATAGTCGACAGAATGGGCACCAAAAACCGGTACAACGAAAACCCTGTGGCATGCAACAGGTTTTCAATCAGCAAAGGCTCGGTGTACTGACGAAACGGCAGGTACCGAAAGATAAAATCCTGAGCAACAAAGCCAATAATCATACCCGAGATCGCGATATAAACGCAGGCTGACCAGCCAGACACCAGCTTGAAATAGTGCCATGTAATGCGTCCGCCCCACCGAAAGCTTTTCCACAGCGGCAGCAATGCCAACGGCAGCAACAGCACGTTTTCAAGAAACTCGCCTGTGGCATCGAGAGCCCTTCCAACAGATTCGAGCATTCGTGTGGCGATTGATATTTTCCTGCCAACGGTGCCATCCACCTGCGGAGGCTTTCCCAGAAGCTCAGGCAGTCTGCCCCAATCTTCACGCGGAACATCCTGCAGCGTTCGATCATGATGATTCAGCAGCACAACGTGGTCGGCAATTTCCTGCAACGCAGCGTAGTCATGAGTCACAATGACGGACGTGCGCTTAAACCGCATTTGGGCGTCCCGAATTAGTTCGGCCACCTGTCCGGCCGTATTTGTGTCGAGACCTGACGTGGGTTCGTCATACAGCACCACATCGGTTTTCATCCCAAGTGCTCTGGCAATCGCAAGTCGCTGTTGCTGTCCCCCGCTAAGAACGGAAGTCGGGCGATCGCCAGGCACTCCTAATTCTTCCAGCAGATGCAAGGCGCTCGCATTGCTGACGCGGCGGGTACGATCAGCCATCGACGAATGCTCGATCGCGATCTCGATATTCTCTGCCGGGGAGAGTTCGTCGAACAATGCGAAACTCTGGAAGACAACCGCGACCGGCTCCTTCATATGATTCCGTTTCACATCTACGTGACCATCCTTCTGGAACTCAATCTGTCCGGTGTATTTAATGGCCGAATGATTAGGCTCGATCAGCCCTGCCAAAATTCGCAACAACAACGATTTGCCCACACCGCTACAACCCAGCACCAACGTCAGTTGTCCCGCTGCAAAACGAGCGTTCGAATTCACCAGCAGCGGCTTGCCTCCGGCGGAAAGCGAAAACTCTTTCAGGCAGATTTCAGTACCAACATCAGAAGTCTGCACTTCCGTTTTCTTAGTCGCGGACAATTCAGGTTCTGTTTGCTCAGGCACTATTCAGCACCTCTTCCCGCCGGAGTCAGTGGACTCTGAGCAGTCCCACCGAACCCCAGCGGATACATCATGGGTGTGTCGGTCGCGTCCACAAACACTTCACCACGTTTCTGGAGATTGTCGAATGTTGGCATCATGACAAACCATCGCCGATCCTTAGCCAGAATCTGAGCTCTCAGTATTCGTGAGAACGCGGGGGTGATACCGGTTTCACGAGAACCGAAGATCATATCGCCAATTTCGCGAACGATGGGTTCAAGGCGGTCGCCAGCAGTTCTTAATGCCAGTCGTGTTTCCTGAGTCTTCATGAAGTCATCCAGTTCGGTTCGCAAGGTTGCGTTCTCAACTACGGCTTTGCGAACAATGCTCCACACCAGCCGATGTAGTTCAGGATCTTCAGCAACCTGTTTGAAGCTCTTTTTCATTGCCGCTTTTACCCTTGGATTTTCCATCGACCGCTTTACGATTGTCTCCGTGACTTCAATAAACTCGTCACTCCGAGAACGAATTTCCGGAAGCGCTTCTTCATCGATGAACCGTTGGAACTCAATCTTCAACGCGTCTTTTTTTGGCAACGGGGTTTTGTCATAGAAGTACCTCCACGTAAACGACCAAAGCGAAACGCGATTCCACAAATCTTTACCCAGATCCATAGCGACTGGAACGGCCTCTTCTTCGATAATCGGTAGAATCTCTTCACGCACCAAAGGAATTACTTCGGCCTTAATGATGTCGGCTTCATAGCGTTCGCCAAGTTTGCGAAATTCGTCACGGTGACTGCGAACTATCGTGGGCAATTCACCTTCGACCGCCTTCATTGCTGTACGCAATCCGTCCTGCATTACGGGCCGCAGTTCAGTCATCAATTCCAGTTGATGCTGCTTCCATTCTTTCGTAATCATGTCAGCGATCGCTTTTTGACGCTCTGGCGGGATCATCATTTTCGCAACCCAGTCCAGCGACGTGGGCGTGGTGTGGTAATCCAGTTGAAAACCATTAGGAAACTCAGCCATCGCCGATTGATATATGGAGACATCAAAAGCTCGAGAGGCAAAGGCATCCCGACTGAATTTCTGATGCAGATTGGTTGTCAGCCCAACCTGACGAAAAGATCCATCAGGCAGCTCCAGAAAAACCGGGTCGCCAACGGCAACCATCACGTGTTCATCGCACACGGCGTTGAACCGCTGCTGATGCCCGGACACCCACGACCGAACGTCTGAGCTCATCGCTGAAACGCTGCTGGACTGCTGTGACAGTTCCGAGTGCAGGACGTACCAACCCGTTGCGATGGATATCACCCAGAACAGGGCTCCTAAAACCATATGTCTGATTTTCATGGAACCCTTTCGGAAGAATTGCCCATCGAATTCTCGCTGCTATTCATTATCGACATGCCATAATTTCACGACACCTCTGTAATTCGATCGGATCCGGTAGTTCTTCGAAAAAACCGTGGTTTCCATGTCGCCGTCAATCAGAAAATCACGCCCTGCCGCAAAATCATCGGCGGCATGTGCTTGTATAGAATGCGTTTGAGCCCCATCAATCCGTGCCAGCAGATCGATCAGTTGCGGAAACGCAGGACGCACATTTAGCAGCATGTAGCGTACTTTATCGCCCCTGCTTTGCATATTCTTCCGTACGATCATGGTCGCGGACTGCAAGCTCACTTGAATACGTTACACTCTGCGGCGAAATCCCAACACGATGTGGCGGTGCTCGTCCAACCGACTTCTACGTTTCAGCGACTTAGATTCAGTACGTTAATCATGCCTGACAATATCATTCGTATCGCCACCAGATCCAGCAAACTGGCTTTGTGGCAGGCGGAACATATCAAATCACTGATTGAAACAACTTCACCCGAAGTCAGCGTCGAGATCGTGCACGTGAAAACAATCGGCGACAGAAATCAGACCGATGCGCTGCGTGAATTCGGTGGAACGGGCGTCTTCACTCGTGAAGTCCAGCACTCGGTACTGAAACGGGAAACGGACATTGCCGTGCATAGCCTAAAAGATCTTCCGACGCTGGAGTCCAGTGGCCTGAAACTGGCCGGCATCCCCGATCGCGCACCTCACTTTGACGCGTTACTGCTGCCGAATGGGCGAATCATTGAAACGCTCGATGAACTTCCCAAAAGTGCGAGAATCGGCACCGGCAGCCCGCGACGGCAGGCCCAGTTGCTGCATTCTCGCCCGGATCTGCAGATGCTGGAAATTCGAGGCAACGTCGATACCCGGATTCGAAAACTCGACGAAGGCGAATTCGACGCCATCATTCTGGCAGAAGCAGGACTGCGTCGACTGGGGCTTGAAGATCGAATCTCACTGGTGCTTAAGCCGCCTTTGGTATATCCCGCCGTGGGGCAGGGGGCCATCGGCGTGGAATGTCGCGAAGATGATCTTCTCGCTCAGGAAGTGCTTCAGAAGCTAACCAATAAAGACGTACTGGCGGCCGTCACAGCCGAACGTTCCCTGCTCGCAGAATTGCGAGCAGGGTGTCACGCTCCGCTCGGGGCCCTGACGATTTTGGAAGGCAACCGGCTAAGCCTTTGCGGAATATTACTAAGCCTGGATGGAGTAATTCGCCTGGAAGCTGAAGCGAGTGGAACGATCGACGAAGCCAGCAAGCTTGGTGTAACCGTCGCTGAATCTCTGCTGGAAAACGGCGGAGACAAGCTGGTCGAAGCGTTTTAAGTAACAACCAGCCGCATTTGACCGTGTTTATGCGATTCACGAGGAATTCTGCGTAAATCACGTAAACTATTACCAACATTACGCTTACGGAACATCAACGCTTCACTTCTGGAAAAAAAATTCGCGGCCGACAAATTAGTTGGATTCGTTGATTGCCATTTCCTGTCCGCCGGTTTCCAATGCGTGCTGGGGATATTTGCTGGGTAAGAGCAACAGGGCTGTAGCTCTTTTGCGTACCTCGTTGCACATGAAACTCTGAGTGATCAGGAACGATCGGCTTAGATGGGAAGTTTTATGTCGCGGTCGAAGGTTCGTTCTTAATGGAACACAACCAATTCTTGTTTGTGACTGTCGAAAGTCCGACGTGGCTTTTGTACGTCTCGCTTCTCGTGATTGCCGTTTTCTTCCGGTTTTCGCGACTGATCAGCGTGCGCAATCTGGACTTGATTCTGGTACTGCTGCTGTCGACAGCGTTGGTTGTGGCCGCTGCGTCGAAACCAACCAAGGTGGCTGCTTCTTCCACTGCGAACCTGCAGCCGATCGTCGAAACCTCCGAGGTTCCAGAGAAACCGGCCTCAACTTTAAACGAAACGACCGAAGACGATAGCGCCGCAGCCGGAACGAGTGAAAACGAACTGATTGCAGACAAGTCATCCGCAGCCCTGGACACTAGGTCCAAAGTTGTCGCTCCACCAGCCGCTGATGACAATGGCGTCTATCGCTGGACATCAATCGCGGTACTCAGTCTGTCTATCCTATTGATCATTCGGTTAACGTTTGATGAATCTTTGACGCGGCGCCCGCGACTCGAGCAGAACCTAAATCAGGCGGGGTTAACATTTCTGTTTCTGCCAGCGTTTTCGATTCTGATGACGGGCGTCTTTATCAAAGAAATCCCATCAAAAAACGTGGCCGCTGTGGTCTCGGGAGTGGCATTGCTGGAAGGACAGGAATCTGCGGTTTCGACAGATGGGCAATCGAAAACTCCGGCCGCCACTGAAACGATGCTGGCTGCTGCAGCGGCAAAGGTTGCTGAACTTTCCGGTGGCAATTCACTGCAGACAAGATCGAATACTGACAAGACTCCGACCGAAGCCTTCATCGCCAGAATTCTGGTTGTTATCGCTCATACCACGGTCGTCCTGGGCTTGCTGTACATCGGCCGGAAACATTTCTGCAGCATGCAACTGGGCATTGCCATGAGCTGCCTATATCTGCTGCTGCCCTGCACGGCGTACAATGTGCATGAACTAAGTCACGTAGTTCCTGGTGCGTGCTTAACCTGGGCGTTTGCCAGCTATCGAAAACCGGCTGTTGCCGGCGTACTACTGGGGCTTGCCTGTGGGACACTATTCTTCGCCATTTTCCTGCTGCCAGTCTGGGCTGTATTCTACGGACGGAAGGGCGGTCTACGATTTTGCGTGTCACTTGCCGCCGTGGCCGCAGTTGTTCTTGCAACGTTTGCACTCACGTCTGAAAACACTGATTCGTTTGTCAACAAGTTGGTGGTGACTGCCAACTGGACGGTTTTCCGACTGTTCGATGCAGCGTCGCCGATGCCGGAAACGACGATCGGTCACATGTTTTTGCGAATCACGTTGGCGGCTTCGTTCTTTGTCATGCTGGTTGCGATGACGGTGATTCCTCGAAAAAGAAATCTGGAAAATTTGCTATCCAACTCCACCGCTCTGATTGTGGCAGCTCAGTTGTGGTATCCGGAAGACGTTGGAAGCTATGTGCTGTGGTATCTGCCATTGCTGCTGCTGGTCGTGTTCCGTCCTCGGCTGGACCGCTTTGTTCCTCCCGAAGCCAACAACTCCAGCACGACGTCGCGACTGCCTGAACCGCAGAAAACACAACCCGCCGGCACGTTGTCGCGAGTCACCCTGTACAACTAGACGTCGGGCCGAAAACGAACTTTCGCCCGGTCTATCGCAAGGCGTTCCGTTAACTGTAATACAACGGCGGCAACAGTCTCAGGGGACTGCTAAACGTGGCGTTACAAAGGCCGTCTTAGATTTTTCCTGTTGCTGCGATCATGGATTCCAGGTACTGACGCGACCTGTTGATTTCCACTGTCACCTCTGTGGCGGTTTCCAGAATCGGAATTCCTCGCGGCACGGGGTGCATAAAGATTTCGGTCCAGCCACAGTACCTGATGTCTATCAGCGCTTTCACAAGCGGACCAAAGTCAAGCGGACCTTTCCCTGGCAACTGCTTCAATTCCTGAATTTTGGGCAACCGAGTGGTGCACCCATCGCCGTGCTCCCACGCATAGAACACTTCAATTGCATCGCCGAGATCACGAATCAGTCCTCCCAACATTTCAGGATTCTGTTCCAGATGATACGGAGCCAAGGCTACGGCAAGATGCTTTGAAGGTCGTAGTTCAGCGAGATACTTCAGCGAATCCGGTGAATCGATCAGATTGTTACCATGGTTCTCAATCGCAATAGTGACGCCCGTTTCTTCAGCGATGGCAAGATGAGGCTTCATCTTTTCCACAAAGGCAGCGACGGCCGCTTTCAGTTCAGAACCGATCAATCCTTTGGGCCCGCTTCCACCGGTGACAATTGTTCTGCAGCCAAGCCTCGCGGCAAGTTTCATTTCTTCCTGAAGCCCAAACGGGCCAAGCTTGTATTGCGTAATACAGCCCAATGCAATGTTGTGCTTCTTCAACATCGCAGCAAACAATTCCTCGCCCAGATCTTCCAGCTGTTCCCGTTGGTTACCGTGATTCTTTGGCCAGATATCCAGATGCGTGCTGCCGCATTTAGAAACCTCCGGAAGGATCTCACCAAGATACAGATAGCCGTACATGCACGAACCAACCAGATATCTGAATTCAAACCCATCAGAGCTTTCGTTTTTTGCAAGTGAGGATTTAGATGCAGCCAGAAATCCAGCGGCAGAGTACCCCAGTATTTGGCGTCGAGATATTAGTGGAAGTTGCATCGGCTTCAGGCTTTCGAAAGAATCAATTCAGAACGGACTGACATTACAGAACAAGCTGTTCCGGGTCTAGCTTACAGCTTTCGAGAGCCGTCAGTGTTTCGTCTGTGCTTGTTAGGTCAACGGCGCGGCAGGCATCGGTGAGCAGTGCGGCCAGTTCGGCCAATTCACTTCTCCATGTTTCCGGAGGAATACCCGGTGGTTCAATCTGAGCAAATTCACCACACAGCAAAATCATCCGCAGGCAATGGCGAAAGATAATCCCTTCCTGCTTTGTTAAATCCCGAGCTCGAACGTACTTATTAAAGTCGCCACCAAACTGCAGCAGGTCGCCGATGCACCAGACTGCCGTGCTTCTGGCGTCGTGAATATTTGGAAACTCGCACCGAAACAGCAGGTGCATTTTTTCAGCCAGTCGCAGCGGGAAGACGTATCGTTCGGTGACTTCGTCGCGGTAACCGGTCAGTTCGTCTTTGGTGACAAGTCCGCGAGTCAACAATTCCGCGTCAAGATACTCGGACGCCAAAGGTCCGTCAGGCAGCTTGTCAGAAGACGGCACCCGCGCGCTTTTGGCCACAGAAACCGGCATGTCCAAAGCCGCTTCCAGCAACTGCAGTCGTTCTTCGTAATTCGCTTTATGCATGTGCTCGGCAAGAAAGATTGCGTAAATCGAATTGATACTTCGAAAGGCAAACAACATCTCCATCTGAGGCGTGGCGATTGCCAATTCGGGTTCGTAATCGTTGAATCTCACGTCGGCCATTTCAGTCGGGGCAGAACGTCCGCCGCCACCGGCTTTCCCAACCGATTGTTTGGCTCCACTGGTAGTCGCGACGCCTCCCGATTTCCGAGCTTCCTGAATCAGCATTCCTAACAATCCGGACGCCCCACCTGAGGGCACTTCATCAGCTACGTTGCTTTCGGCCGAAGCTTCCGAGCCATGTTCTTCGACTGCTAAATCATCGGTCCGTTCATCACCGCTGCCTGCATCAGATGACTCGATCACGAACCCTAAAACACCATCGAGTGATTCGTCGTCTACGACGTCGTCACCCGCGAATATTCCATCGCCGAAGTCAGTAGCTTCGTCAGCGACGATGGACGAAAAGTCCACCACATCGCCAAGCCCGTCATTTTCATACTGCTGAAGTCCCGAACCCCAAACGGATGTTCGCACGGACCTACCGTGCTCGACTTCGTCCAGCGCCAGGATGACACCTGTGCCAGCTACCTGACTGTGGAACATCAACGTATCGCTGTCGCCCGCTGCGGTTTCGTGTGTCGTTTCGCGTTGACGATGCGGTGGACTCGGTTGCAGTTTTATGAATCCACCGACATCCAACGTGATCAACATGCGTTTCAGGCTTCTCTCCCCATCTTCCTTCTCTTTCGGATCCAGCAATCGCTTCTGAATCGCCTGACGCAACATAAACACAGAGCCGGACTTGCGAATCAAAAATGCCAGCAATCGCCACGGAAAGCGACCTCGACTTGCCAGCTTGCCCGGCGATGCAGTCCGCAATGCTTCCAACTGCTGCTCAGTCGAATATTGCTGCCCCGGCTTACGACGAGGCATTTTCTTTTTCAGATTTTTCTTGGCTCGCCGCAATCCGGGATCTTTGGTGTCTTCCGGAATTTCGTCGTACTTTTCCTGCCAGCGATGAATTCGAACATCATCTTCATGTGCAACCGCAAACACATAACCCTGATTATCAAACTGCGGTCGGCCGGCACGACCAAACATCTGCTGAGCCGAACTGGCGTCGATTACCTTAATTGCATTGCGTGGCCCCTTTAATAGCGACGTCATAACCACAGATCGAGCCGGAAGGTTAATTCCGGCCGCCAGCGTCTCAGTGCATACGCAAATCGAAAGCAGCTTTTTCTGAAACAGGCCTTCGATCGCTCGACGATATCGAGGCAGCAAACCTGCATGGTGAATTCCGACGCCGCGGATCAGAATCTGTTTCAACTTTCCTCCAGCGCCGAGCGACCAATCCTGCTTATCAAGTTCGATCTGCAACTGCTTCTGCTGTCCGCTTGCCAGTAACCGCTTGCCTTTCAACTGCTCGGCAATCGTCCAGCACTCACTGCGATTAAAACAAAACACAAGTGCCGGAGTATAACGTGACTCGTCGTCGTCGCCGTCGGCCATGATCTCAAGCTGCTCCGACAGCATGTGATCAATCACCCAGCGAAAACTTAACGGAACCCGCCGTTCGTCGCTTTGAAGAAGCCGCAATCGTCGACCGTGTTGCCTGTTCAACCACACCACAAACTCAGGCGCGTTTCCGACAGTTGCACTGATTAGAAGAACTCGAACCGACTTCGGCAGCATTCCCAGCGACAACTCCCACACGATGCCCCGTTCCGGATCGTTAAAGCTATGGAATTCGTCCATCACCACACCGGACACGTTGTCGAATGGAAAGTCATCCGGAGACAATAAACGGTTCAATAGAATTTCGGCGACGACAACCAGAATCGGCGCTTCAGGATTAATTTTACGGTTACCCGTTACCAGCCCCACGTCATCCTTGCTGAAGCCCCAGCGCTCGGCAGATTCCTGAAGCTCATAAAACTTCTGTTCCGTCAGAGCAATCAGCGGCGTTGTATAATAAGCCTTTCGCCCGGTAAGCAACGCTTCGAACAAAGCCGTCTCAGCAATGACGGTCTTACCCGTGCCTGTCGGAGCACACACCAAAATTCCGTCTTCGCCTTCAAACCACGACAAAATGGCTCGTTCCTGAAACGGGTACGGGGGCCACGGCAACTGTTCAAGATAACGTAAAGCAATTTCGTCAGATGACGGGTGTTCCGAGTCCATTCCGAATTTCATTTTCTTGCACGAAGGTGAGGAAGGCGAAACTGCAGTGTAGACAAGCGAACCGTCGGATGCATCGTCAGCAGATTCGACTTACCATATCTCAACAAATCCGTTCGAGGACTGCCAGACAATTGATTCTGAATATGAACGCTGCTATGAAGACCAATATGTGGATAAAGATCTGTGGAATCACAAATACCGACGACGCCAAAATGGTGTCGGAATCCGGGGCGGACGCCATCGGGCTGAATTTCTACGCGCAGTCAAAGCGGTTTGTAGTAACCGGCATCGCTCGTGACATTCGCGATCAGCTGGATGATCGAATCGAACTTGTCGGCGTGTTTGTGAATTCGACACCACAAGAAGTCGCCGCCATCACAGAAATCGTCTCGTTGGATACGGTGCAGTTTCACGGTGAAGAATCCGCTGACACAATCGCTGATTTTCAAAAACTTGCTGGCGATGTGAATATCATTCGCGCCTTCCGGGTCGGTCCGGATGGATTCGCGGCCGTCGACCGGGCGCTGCAGGAACTGGCGAATGCCGGCATCACACTGCGAGCCGTACTTCTGGACGCGTACAAACCAGGCGAATACGGAGGCACGGGCCATCAGATCGCGCCGGAATTAGTTCGAGACTGGATTAAAAATTCCACCGCAACATTGCCACCAGTAATTCTGGCCGGAGGATTAAATCCGGAAAACGTGAAAGACGCAGTTTCGATTGCGCGAACCTGGGGAATCGACACGGCCAGCGGAGTCGAAATGGAACCAGGCAGAAAGTGTTCCCAAAAAACACCGTTTTTCGTGAGTCGAGCGCGTTCCGCAGGTGATTAACGAAAGTTCCGAAAACGCTTCCGTCGCTTCCAGTTGAATGATTGAAACTCGTCGATACACTACTCGTTCACCGCTTCGCCGCAGCCGTTTAGATTTGTAGTTTGCAGGTCAAAACCAGCCGTAACGATGCAGTGAAATGTGTTTACAAAACAGGGCGTGGCTCAGCCTGGTAGAGCGCTTGACTGGGGGTCAAGAAGTCGCAGGTTCAAATCCTGTCGTCCTGATAGCAAAAACGCTGGTAGTGAGGTTTAGTGACGGGCTCAAACGGGGGCGCAATACGCTGAAGATTTACTGGCGGGCTAGCTGCGTGACAATGGTTGTGGCCGCTTAGTTCAGGTTGTCGTGAGTGGTGTGTCAACGCGCTCATTTTAGGCGGTGTACCACATGTGGTATTTTATTCCATGCTGTATTCGTCAAGGACTTTTTGGCGAAATTCCTGCAAATTGATCTTCAGCGCGTTGGCCAGAATGCGGCGTGGTGATTGTTCTCTAGCCGGCTAATCGTAATCCGCGACCAGCCGAGCATATCAGCTAATTGCTGCTGCGTGAGTCCTCGCCGGTCCCTCGCCTCGCCCATTCGCCGCGAGAATAGCTGGCCTAGAAATACTAGCTCAGGGGATTTCGGTCCCCATTCGCGGCCTGATTTCGGCTGGAGTTTTGCTTTAACCGCTGCTTTCTTCTTCACCTATATCCCCTACAGTGTGTAATAAGTGACACACTATAGGCGAGCCAGGGAACAATGCAGTAGTGTTAGGCACGCTTCGTGCTGTCTCCGCTGAGATTGGTAGAAACTTGAATGGCTCGGTGTCGACCGGGTTCCTCAACTGGCTGGTTGTGGGGCCGTTGGCCGATACCGCAGATAAATTGGCGCAGCGTGAAGCTCGGCAGACGAGACGACGCATCGTCCCGCTAGATTAGTTCTTCTGTTTGTCGAGCCGGTTGATATGAGCCAGAAGCTCTTCCTCATCTGCCATGGCGCAGAAGTACCAACAAATCATTTCGTGCGTTGGCAGTGTCGGCTTGCGGCCGGTCTACAGGCTGATCAGCATGCTCGCGATAATCGCCCAGTCGACTTGGATTTCAATGCCCTTCTTTGACTGACTGAGCAGATGGCGGCAGCCGACGATGTCTTTGGAACTCTGAAGAAGATTTCAATTGTCCACCTGTAGTAGATTAGCGCGATGATTTGCACCGAGACGTCGTGCAGATTGCCGGCGATGCGCAGAAAACCATCGCCGTTCTGACCGGTAAAACCTGTGCCCGGTCGCCCATTCGATGTCGACCTGACCAGTAACATGGAGTTCTGTTCGATTGCTTTGGAGACGGGAGGCGAAGCGGATGGCAAATCTGTTGTGGCCATGAAGATTACTGTTAACTGGGGAAAAGTCCTCGTATCCGAAGTGGGACCATTTCAGCTTGCAATTATTACATCACATTCGCAGTGCAGGGAGATTATCGGTGCACTTCAATTGGTTACTGGCGGCCACTAGACCAGTTGTAAACTAAAATGGGACAAACAGCCGGTACTATACACTGTGCGAATTGCAACCGGCTCTGACGAAGGCAAATCCTCATACACCATTTTTCGACATGGAATGCCTGTTTGAAACACCCCTAATCCGCGCCCACTAAACCTACGGAAGTTCACTTTCGGTCGGGGCCGGAACGCTTGTTTGAATCAAACGCAGAAGAAGCAGAAGTATGTTTACTCCGCCGATGCCGACTCTCGAAGCAATTTCAACGCAGCTTCCACCAGCATCTCACCGGAACCCGGTTGCACGGCTGAGTTCGTCACTTCATAGCTACCGCCCGCATACGCCGCGCGAGTGGGGATGTACATTGTTTCTACGCAGTTCGATAATTCAAAGATCATCGTCGTGGCATACGGAGACGCCTGCTTAATCGCCAGCCCGAGTTCCACAAAGACCTCACCCGGCAGAAACACGATCGCGACCTCGTTGCCAATCGTGATCGTGGTGACTTCGACCGGCAGGCTTTCTCCAATACCGCGCCAAGTATGCGACAACCCCCAGCTCAATAATTCATCGCAAGCCGTTCGAGGTTCCTTGTTCTGCAGCTGATCCAGCACAACCGCTTTGTACGCGGAGACCAAATCGAAGAAGGCAACATTTCCACCGGCTTTGGCGATCGGAATCAAGTCTTCCGCGCGTTTCAGATCCTGTTGTGTGACTTCCAGCATCGGCAGGTTGACAGTGGCAGAACGTATCTGAAGCCGAGTTGCGTCAACCGGTTTCATTTGCGGCAGGGCATTGCCGATCGTTTCAGCGATTGAGTTGCCAATGAAGTCGGTCTTGTTGCGTTCCTTGCGGTTTGGGTCAGAGTGATTGATGTCTCCACAGCAACCCAGCCCGAAAACGGAAATCATCTCGTTGCCGAATTCTTTCCGCAGACTTTGTTCGATGTAATACGGGTAATCAGCACTCCATTTTGTTCCGCCGACTGTATCAAGGTGCAGGGAGAAGTTACTGACAACGCCAATTGCCTTTCCGTTGTCTGATGATTTGAATCTTAACAGCCCGACTTCAGGATCGATCGGACCTGCGACACGCACGACCTGCGAATTGGAGTAGTTCTGCCAGGTTTTGACGCTGCCATCTTTCATAACAAAACGGCGATTGAAGGCCACCGGCGTTGCCTGTTGACCGGTACCTGCGTCAACCGTCACCGGTCGCACCGTTTCGTTCGCCCGGACGAGTGCGTCAACGCACCCGTCGATCAGCAGCAAAGGGTACGAATTCTTTGTGGCTGGATCAGCATCGGCTTTGAGACAGCGATACAAATGCCCACTGTAATCCGGAGCCGTATGCGAATGCGTCGCGCTCAGGACAATATGTGACTGCGGAATCCCGGTTTCCTTCGACGCCTTCCGCCTCACTTCTTCGTACAGATCCCGAGAAATTCCCGTCAGGTCGGCCACCACAAAGGCCGCCAACACATCCCCCTGACGCAGCACAACGGCTTTTGCTTTGAGCGGATCGCTCTGACCCTCGGCCAGGCGTTCGTGATAATACCCGGCCATCGGAAAACCGATCGGCGGCGTAATATCCGCTTCAGCAACGCCGACCGACAGACTTTGAGCACTAACGATTGGCGACGTAAACGTAAGCGAGGCAATACAAACGATGCGAAAAATCGACTTGAGCATCTCTTCATCTCCGGAATGCGTGGACGGTAGCCAACACAGTACTCTCAAAGAACAGGTAAGCCAACTCAAGCGGGGCTGATTGCGAAGTCGTGCGTTCTTCAACATTACCACGGCGACGGAATGCGTGTTTGGCAGACGGTTCCAGTCACTCGGCTGAACTGCTGTCTTCCAGAAACGAGATAAGGTCGCGGACCTCACGAAGTGTCAGCGTGTTCACGATATCCTGCGGCATAAATGACACCGTGGCCTCAATCATCGATTCAATGTCGTTGCGGTCGAATGTGCGATTCTGCCCATTGGCGTCACGCATCGCCTCTTTTGTAGACGATCGAAGCCGAATGCCGGTGAACGTCTTCCCGCTTTTCAGCACAATGGTTCGCGGCAGGTACTCCGGAGCCATCTGACGGCTTGGCTCAAGAATTGACTGGAGCAGCCATGTCCGGTCTTCCCGTTTGTTCACACGACTTAGATCAGGACCAACAACGTTACCTCGTCCGTTGTGCCGATGACACCGCGCACATTGTCCCACACGAGTATGATGGAAAATGCGACGACCGCTTTCCGGATCTGGTTTACCTGCGACCGCTTCCAGCGCTGCCAGCCAGGCCGCTGTGTCAGTCACGGCAGGGCGGCCGGTTTTGAGTGTTCGTGGATTCAGAACGGCCTGAAACAGGTCCGCCGATTCTGGGTGCCGAGATGCCATTTCTTTCAGTTGGCGAATCTCTTCAACGGAGCGAGTTTCGCCGCGTAGACATCGCAGCGCCTCTTCACGGACCGCCCGCTTAGTGTCATCTGCCAACTGGAGCAGCAGAGCGGTGTGCTGACTCGTTACGTCTGCCAATCCCGTTACGGCTTCGGTCCGCAGCTTTGAGCTTTGCGTCTGATCGGCCGCGATCGTTGCGAGTACCTTTTCTGAGACACGGGGATTTCCTGCGAGTGTACGCACGGCTTCCAGTGACAGCACTTCATCATCAACTGACAACAATTGTTGCAGGATCTCTAACGTGAGGCCCTTTGAGAAGGCTCGAACAGGTGAAACGCCGTCCTGGGGTGCCGATCGTGATTGGTTCGGAAGTAATCGCAATGCGTAAGCTCTTAGACTGGCGGCACTCTTGCCATCGCTGACTTTGGCGAGCAGCAATTCCGGATTGCGAATTCCATCTTCCGGTTTTCCGTTGAGTGTATTCCAGGTCGCAATCGCCGCTTCAAAACGCTGGTAGTCCAAATCGCTGCGGTTCAGGAACTTCTCAACGTCTGGCAGAAATGAAGTCAAACCTGCGTCAGCGATCCAACGCAAGGTTTCGAACTGCACGTCAGCGTTTTCGTCGTTCAGTAAAGTCGGCACCCAAACGTCTGGTGACGCTTCAGCTAGTTTTAGGGCCAAAACCGCCTGAACGCGATCGCCCGCCGACAATGTGGCGACGACATCCAGTGTCCACTCGCACGCGTCTCGTGCCAATGCAAGCAGTGCGGCTCGCGTGAGGAACGGATCTTCTTTCTGAGCCAGTCGAAGCAGCTCGCCGCGTTTGTGCGTTAGCTTCGGATCTCTCAATTTGGCGGCTCGTTGAGCATTCTTTGTTGGCGGTTCAAGGGTGAGGACGCCGACCCATTTGGCTTCGTTCAGGTCGACTTCGAGTTTCCACAGCCGACCAAATCCATGTGCCTCATAGCGGCCATCAACCCAGTCGCTGAGATACCACGTGCGTGTTGAACGACTGTCGTCTGAGTTGTCGTCGGCACTGGCGATACAGCTGGGGCGAAAATAGCGGCCGCCCTGCACAAGCGGCATTCGGTCGGCTTCGAAGCTGGCGCCCTTTGCACGCAGGCGAAAAAAGTCGATGCGATGATCGCTCCACGATGGGACGAGTAGACCGTTGCCGATTGGCATAACGCCGCAGGGAGCTTCGCCTGATGGGTGGACCATGGGCAAAGTTCCCCGAAGCTCACCATTCCAGCCAACGAACGGATGATGAGCTTCAGAACCATACGTTCGTTGATAGCCGTAGTCGCCGCCCTCAACAATATGCAGCAGACGGCACGGTGGCCGTTCGCCGGGATCGTTCTCGGCAGCGAAGATCTCACCGTCCGATCGAACGCAAATCCCGAATGGGTTCCAAAATCCCTGAGCTATCCTGAGCAGGTTCTTTCCGTCGGGCGAACATCGAAAGATGCCGCCTTCACCGGTTCCGCTAATGGCAGTGCCGTCCCTGCCTGTCAGTGTCCACGGCTTGGCGAAGTTTTCCCCGATCCCAAACACAAGAGTCCCATCAGGATGCCACGCCAGACCCTCCAGGCCGTTGTGCGGATAGTCGACTTCCGTTTCGAGCGTCGCCACATTCTCTTTTACGTCTGCTGTGCCATCGCCGTCAGAGTCTTTGATACGAATGATTCTGTCACGCTCGGCAAGATAGACCCAGCCGTCCGGACCAAGTTCCAGATCCATGGTCGCATCGGTGGCGTTATAGAAAAGATCCCGCCTTTCCATGCTTCCATCGCCGTCTTTGTCGGTGAAAATCAGAATTTCGTCGTGTTCCGGGCCGACGTAATCGTCGGGGCGAAAATGCGTGTGAGTCGCCACCACCCAGACGCGACCCTGATCGTCGACATCGATGCCGGTCGGGGTCGCGAGCCCAGGGTGTTCAGCGACAAGTGACAGCGTCACGCCGGGTTGTAACGTTTCGATTTGCGGCTCTCGTTCGTCCGCCGCGATCAGAACAGAAGGCAAGAACAACAGGCAGGCCAGCGCTGAGACTTGGGTGCTACTCATGAAAATATACCTTGTCGCGATCTGGGTTAGCGTTTAGTTTTCGAACGGTTTCATGGCGAATTTCCATCCCGCAGTTTTCTGCTGCAAGTCGATACGCAGTTCCTGCCGCGAATCTTGCGCCTGACCGCGAACAAGCCGTCAGCGACACAGTCGAAGCTTCACGCAAAAACATCGTGCGCGACATTGCCATGAACATCGGTCAACCGAAAATCGCGGCCGGCATAACGATAGGTCAGCCGTTCGTGGTCAAGGCCTAAAGCGTGCAGCACTGTCGCATGCAGATCGTGCATGTGCACAGGATTCTCAACCGGGGCGTAACCGAACTCATCCGTTGAACCGTATGTGAATCCACCTTTCACTCCGCCGCCAGCCAGCCACATGGTGAACCCTTGTGGATGATGGTTGCGTCCGTCGGCGCCCTCAATCATCGGGGTGCGACCAAATTCGGCACCCCAGACAATCAGTGTGTCGTCCAGCAGGCCTCGACGCGAAAGATCTTCCAACAGTCCGGCGATCGGGCGATCCACCTTGGCAGACTCCGTGAGGCTGCCTTCCCGAACTTTCGTGTGGTGGTCCCAAGTGTAATCGGTTGACACCTGAATGTACCGCACGCCGTTTTCCGCAAGTTTGCGAGCCAGCAGACACTGTCTTCCGAAGTTGTTTGTCGGCTCCTTATCGATTCCGTACAGATCAAGTGTCGCTTTCGTCTCGTCATTAAGGCTCATGATCTGTGGCATTGTGGACTGCATCCGAAATGCGAGCTCATAGTTTGCAATGAGTCCTTCCATGTTTGCGTCTACACCAACTTTCTGCAGATGTCTGCGGTTCAGCGACTGAATCAAATCCAGTTGGTTTCTTTGCAGATCGGGTGTCAGTCGCTTGTTGCCGAGATTCGACACCACAGCATCAGCAATAGGAATTTCCGCAGATCCGATGGCTGTCGCCTGATGGGCAGATGGTAAAAACGCGTTGCCGTAATTCTGTACACCACCATGCCCGCGCGGCGGCGAAACAGTAACGAAGGCAGGCAGGTTTTCGTTTTCACGGCCCAGCCCGTAGCTTACCCAAGCACCGACACTCGGCCGCACGAGATTCGCCTGACCGGTATGCAACCGAAGCAGCGCCTCGCCGTGCGCGTTGCCTTCGGTGTGCAGTGAACGAATCACGCACAACTTGTCGGCGTGTTGAGCCAGCTGCGGATACAATTCACTGATCCAGACGCCACCGTCCCCATGCTGACTGAACTTAAACGGCGAGCCCAACAGTTTTCCAAGATTTTCCTTCTTGCTGCCAACGGACGTGCCGGCGAGCTCTTTTCCGTCTTCAGAGTTCAGTCGCGGCTTCGGGTCAAACATATCGACATGGCTCGGCCCACCCCACATGAATAAGAAAATAACACGTTTGGCTCGTGCCGGAGTGTGCGGCAGCGGAGCGAAGGCAGACTGCGTGTCAGCGCTAGCCTGCGTTCCTGCCATCGCTGCAAGCGCCAACTGACCGAATCCGGCAGCACTTGTACGCAGCAGATCGCGCCGAGTGGCAGTGGGAGCGAATTGATGACACTTCATGACAGGTGTTCCTGACGTTACCGGCCGGGATCGGCGACTTATTCCAAGATATGAAATCGACTTGACGCAAACAGAGCATGACACACCATCGTCCAGGCCTGGACCTGTGATTCCCGGCCATCGCTGGACAAAGATACCGACGCATCCAGAAAGGCGAGCACGTCGGCAAGTTCCTGTTCGTCTGGTGTTGCGTTAAAAACCCGTTCGAAGAGTTCAGTCACCAGTGGAGGGTTATCTTTCTTATCGGTCGACGTCAGAAGTCTTCTGGCTGTCTCTTCGGCGGCCTGCATAACTGATTCGTCGTTTAGTACAAACAACCCCTGAGTCGCCACCATGGTTTGTGGTCGCATGCCGGTTGTCGCATGAGGATCTGCGAAATCGAAGACATTCAATAGTTCGGGCAGATCATTGCGAATGACGGGCAGGTAAACAGTGCGACACTTGAAATCGGTTCGTCGTCGATTTTCATTCTGGCCGACTGCTGTTGCCTGATCGCCGAGATACGACACGGTGGAATCCACCTGTTCCAATTCGAGAATACCGGCGACAGATAGCATGGCGTCTCGAAATGACTCCGGATCAAGGCGACGACGATGAGCTCGCCAAAGCCAACGGTTATCAGGGTCGACAGCATGTGAGTTGTCATCGTGCCGACTGCTCATCGCAAAAGTCCGGCTCAACACGATCTCCCGGATCAGGGATTTTGTAGACCAACCGGAATCGATCAGTGTTTGAGCCAGATGATCGAGCAATTCGGGATGCGTGGGTGGTTCTCCCGAACGACCGAAATTGTCAACCGTTCGCACGATTCCTCGGCCGATTAAATGGTGCCAGATGCGATTTGATAACACTCGCGCTGCCAGCCTTCCCGCTCCGTTTTCAACGTCCGTCAGCCAGCCTCCAAGTTGCAACCGACCGCTTTGATTATCGGGAATACGTTCTGTGGATTCCCCAAACACCTGCAGGAATCCGCGGTTCACTTCGTCTCGTTGCTGATCAAACTGTCCCGCCAGGCGGATGTGTTCGTTTGCGGGCTTGTCGCTTTCGGCCGATATCATCGCTCGCGGTGGAATCGTTGGCGGCGTGGCCGCAGCTTCCAATTCGGCAATTCGTTGCTGCTGGGCCTGAATTCGTTCTTCCTTCGGCAGATCATCCTGAGTCGCAGGCGCAGCAACCACCTCCGCGTGAGTCTTCGCAAAATCTGCCAGCCCCGTTGTGTCGTCCTTTTGCAGCAGTTCCAGTGCCTGCTGTCCCTGTTTCAGGCGTTCGGTCCGTTTGTCTCGTTCCCGCCAGAATAGTTCGTATTCATCGTCTGTCCTGTCACCGTCCGCGCCCAGCCCGATCAACTGTTCCATGTTTCGCTGCTGACCGAGCATGAAGCGAGTTTCCATAACTCGTGTTGACGTGAAGATCCCAGCAAGAGCGTAGTAGTCAGTCGTTGGGACAGGGTCGAACTTATGGTCATGGCAGCGCGCACATCCAAGAGTCTGACCGAGGACTGTTTTACCGATGGTATCCATTTGCTCGTCGGCAACATCCATGATGCGTTCGTCCGGGCTGTTCCCCAACAAAACCTTCGGGCCCATCACAAGAAAACCGGTTGCGATTCGCTGCTGGTCTCGTTGTTCGATAGAAGCGAAAGGCAGAAGGTCGCCCGCGATCTGTTCAAGAAGAAACCGGTCGAGTCGCTTATCTTCGTTGACAGCATCGATGACCCAGTTTCGGTAGCGCCATGCTTCGCGAAAAAGAAAGTTTTCGTCTAGGCCGTTTGAGTCGGCGTAACGGGCAAGATCCAGCCAGTGGCGTCCCCAGCGTTGTCCGAAAGCGGGTGAGTCCAACAACTTATCGACCAGGCGATTAATCGAATCGGGGCCCGTGTCGGAAAGAAACTCCTGCATCTGTTGCGGCGACGGAGGCAATCCGTGTAACTGAAAATACAGACGGCGGCACAGCGTTCGAAGATCTGCATCGGAACTCGGCGAAAGGTCGTTCGCGTTCAGCGTTGCCAGCACAAACGAATCGATCGCTGTGCGCGACCATTGGTCGTTTTCGAGTATCGGCAGCTGAAACCGCGTCAGGGGGCGAATTGCCCAATGCTGGCGGCCTGCAACAGGGTCTGACGGTTTGATGAACGGTGCCGCAGATTCGGTCCGTGGATCCGGCGCTCCGATGGACACCCATCGTTCCAGCAGCGCTATGTCGTCTTTGCTTAACGCCTTTTGGGGCGGCATTTGAAAATTAGGATCGGCGTAACGTATCGCATGTAGCAACAGGCTGTCGTCAGGCTCGCCGGGAACAATTGCCGGTCCTCGATCGCCGCCGCGTTGCCACCCGTCCTGACTATCCAGCAGCAGATTCCCTTCCGACTTTCCGGATTGCCGGGAGTGACATGAATAACAATGCCTGACCAGTAATGGGCGAACGCGTTTCTCAAAAAACTCGATACCCAACGTGGACGGATCCTGTGCCACAACCGTCACCCCACAACAGAGACAGCACGCCACGAGCATAGTTTTTGCAAAGTACAGCATTCTGTAAATCGTAACTTTGCCGTCGCGCCAAATCCAGCGTTGGAAACAGTATTGAGGACGGAGCACGGTAGAGACAGTCTTAAAGGCGTTAAACGAACCAGAAACAACAAGGTGTCAAAGTTCAGCACCTACGATGCTCGCCCGACTTGATGACTATATCGGACGATCATCTCGCACGGACACTGATTGCCAGTGCCATTGTCCACAAGGTCGCCGCGTTAAGAACGCGGCAGCACAAGCCGGCGGCAAATCAAACATTTGAATCAGCGGCTGCAAACCGGCGAAGCCTGTTGACGACCCTTTTCCGAAGATTCGTCGATCGCCGTCGACTTAACGCGATGTCGGACACACTACGGTTCTGCTCGGCGAGAACTCGACAACCCATCCCCTGGATCACGAAGATTGCAAGTCATTCGTGATCTATTATCTGGATCATCTACTCGCAAGGCCAAACGTTAGAAGCCGGCGTTCGGATACCAGCGGCTGTAGTGGTTGTGGCCGAGGCGTGTCAGCGGAGTTGCGACGGGTTTGTACAGCAGCGATCCGTCGTGGAGTTTCTCACGGTGTCCCAGCCGCTTCGAGCCTAAGACGCGAAGTCGCAGGGGTGCCAACAATTCTAATTGCAATATCGGGGCTCTTAAGCCGACGTTGTGCCGTTTTTTGTTTCAGCAATTTTGCAATCAACAGGTCAGCAGCGATACGATGTCCATGTTCGTTGGGGTGAATACCATCCAGCAGGAGGTCGTCAACGCTGTTGCCTTCCGTTTCTCCGTAGTGTTTGAAGCTGCGATAAATATCGATCAACAGGACGTCTTCAGATTTGGCGATCTGCCTGACGGCTTCAGCATATTCCTGAAGCTTGATATTGAATCCGTTTGGTTCTGCGGGAAGGTACGGAGGCTTGCCATACAGCGTAAGCATCTTCGGCGTCCATCGCAGCGGATTTGGCGTCATAAGCATCACCTGCACTTTGCGAGCCTTGAGCGTGCGGACGAAGTAACGCAGATTCTCAACGTAGCGTGCCTTCGAGATTCGCGGTTCTGTCGCAGGCGGATCTTTCCAAACGTCGACCGCCGCATCGTTAATCCCAAACTGGATGACAACGACATCCGGGTTGTAATCAAGCACATCGGCTTCGAATCGAACGCGAGCGTGATCGGTGTTGTGGCCCCCAACGCCCGCGTTCACCACGCGGATCGGCAGCCCAGCTTGAGGTAATTCCCGCTGGAGCAGTCCGGCGTAGATTTTCAAATCGCCACGCCTCGCTGTCGTGGAATCGCCAAAAGCGACGAGCGTCTTCGGTTCCTGTGCAACCACAATGGTGCTCGAAAACACCAGCAGCAGAAACATCACTCGTATCGGTCGTCTATCGATGAAAGGCATGGACTACGCTGCTTGAATAATATTTAATGCAGACAACCCAGGTACTCAATAAAACAACGCAGCCGGCCTGAACAGTAGCTGGAACGGCCTGAGTTAAGACTTTACGTAATCGCCTGAATCTCGTTTGTTTGACCAGATACAGCAGCTGATTCTAAGCTCCCAAGAGAAAATCACGGCAAGAATCCGGTTTTGACGCATTTCAGACATGTTACGAAGTTCTTGAGCGATCGGCTGTTTGTTCGCGGTAGAAACACTTGTTCGAGTCGAAGCTGTTGGTGATGGGCTGTTGTGCCGTTACCATATTGGTCTCACCCTTTTTTCCTGCCATCCAGCGCTATTTGCGATCAGCAACCCCCGGCGCTCAGCATAGTTATTTTACTATGAAGTATCAGCGACGTAGTTTCATCGGCCTGGGTATCGCAGGCGGATTATCAATCCGAACAGCCATGACGGCTGCTGCGGAAAGCGGTGGCCGACCGGCTCAGGCCAAAAACGTACTGGTCATTCTCGAACAGGGCGGCCTGTCGCATATTGACACCTGGGATCCAAAACCCAAAGCCGTTGCCGAGCATCGCAGTCCGTTTAAACCGATCTCCACCAACGTGCCTGGTCTGCAATTTACGTCTCTGCTGTCAAAGACAGCTCAGGTGGCCGACCGACTGACTGTGATCCGTGGCATGCACCATACCCAATCCGGCGCAAACGGACATCCGTTGGGGACGCAGTACGCGCTGTCCGGTGAAATGCCTGGCGGGCCTTTGGAAATGCCGGACATTGGTTCCATCGTCGCACATCGCATGGGCTCGTCATGTGACTATCTGCCGCCTTACATCATGGTGCCAGGTAACAGCGAACAGGCGAAAGAAGCTCGTGTCGGCTTCCTGCCGGCCGCTGCAAAAACATTCAAGACTGGCGGACCCGATCTGTCTGATCCAAGCTGGAAGGTCAACGATCTTGGGTTGATTGCCGGCATTGATCGCGGGCGATTTCAGGATCGACGCGACCTGTTGAGTAATCTGAATATCGGTGTCGCGCCGTCGAAACGAGATTCGGTTCGCACGTTTACGGACCTTTCGAATCAGGCCGCTGAATTACTGACCAACAAACAGACGCAACAGGCATTTGATCTGGCCGATGAATCAGAAAAGGTCAGAGACACATACGGTCGTGGTCACCGCGGACAGTCTTATTTGCTTGGCAGACGGTTGATCGAACGCGGCGTGCGATTTGTAACGGTCGATGTTCGTGAGCCGGAGACGAAAGCGACGCCGGGCGGGTTCAACATGAACTGGGACCATCATGACTATATGTACAATAAAGGTTCCTGTGGCACAGTTCGTAACGCAGCGGGCGGCGAAGGCCGTTACGGAATTGCGCATTGGGTCATGATGGGATCGACCGACCAGGCACTGGCCGCGTTAATTGCCGACATGGAAGATCGCGGTCTGCTTGATGAAACTCTGGTCTGTTTCGTCACGGAATTCGGCCGGACGCCTAAGCTGAATCGTTTTCAGGGACGCGATCATTGGGTCAATGCGTATTCGATGGCGATGGCTGGTGCGGGAGTTCCCGGTGGTCAGGTTCTGGGATCCTCAGATGATGTCGGTGGTTACGTGACAAGTCGCCCGACAACTCCTGACGACTATGCGGCCACAATCTACGAAAAGCTGGGACTTGATCGCAACAAGCCGATCTACACGCCATCCAATCGCCCGGTATTTCTGGCACACAATGGTACTGCCATCGAAGAAGTCTTCTAAAGAGGCAGGGACCCAGCCCTTGAGAGCTACTGCTCGGAACTGCGCGGTTGTCGCTCTGCATGTTTGACCCAACTAACACATCTTTCCATTGATCAGCGTCGCGAACGATCGCCCCCACATCCATGTCGTATTGCTCGAGCAAATCCCATCTCCTTAGACCATTGGCTCTGCTTCTGCTGTCGGTAGTCTCGCCAAAGTTTTGCCCGGCTGACTTGCCGAAAGCGATTTCCCTTTCCCAATGGGCCGTGCCGCCAGGTGAGACCACGGTTGTGACTGTCAATGGTCTGAACTTAACAAATACCACGGAGCTCTGGACTAACCTCAAGGCACGCATTCAGCAGCCTAAACAGGCAGAATCTGAAGCCGCGCCACTGGTCTCCGCTTTATCCAACGGCAAAAACGTTCCCCAGGGGACTGTCGTTGTCGAAGCAGAAACTTTTGATCGAGGCCAATATCAAATACAGGGAACATTCATCCTTAACGGCAACTTCACCCCTAACTATGCGGAATGGGACTTCGACATTCCGGCCGACAGCTGTTACGTCCTGGAATTGAACTATGCCGCGGGAAGTTCTCGGCCTGTCAAACTTTTCGTGAATGGAAAACTGTTGACAGAGAACGCAGCGGCCGGAGTTACGGGAGGATTCGCGGAATCGGATGCGAAGTGGATGGCGGAATGCGTTCTATGCCTGAAAAAAGGCAAAAACATCATTCGACTTGAACGGCCCGGCGGGACACCTCACTTTGACAAGCTGGCACTGGTCCCGACCGATTTTCAGGCAACTCAATTTTCGTCCCGCGTCGTCACAGCGACGGATCGAGTAGCTCCATTTGAATTCAATGTTCCCGCCGGCACCCCCGTCGGCATACGAGGTTTGCGAGTCGCGACGACGGAAGGAATTTCGAATCAGCTGTTGTTTATGGTGGACGATCTGCCGACCGTAAACGAAATCCGAGGCCAGACCTCGGGAGGGAACGCTCAACCAATTCAGTTACCGGTTGCGATTGAAGGCTATTGTGATGTGGGAAACGCCGACCGCTACAGTTTTCACGCTGAGGCGGGTGACAAAATCTCGTTCGAAGTTGTAGCAACCCGCCTGGGCTCGAAATTGGATCCGATGATCCGCCTTGTATCCGAGCAGGGCAGTGAACTGGCGTTTCTTGACGATGCTCCTGGCATGGCTGGCGACTGCGGCCTGCGCTACCGCTTCGAAACCGCAGGCGCCTACATCATTGAAATCGAAGACTCACTTACGGGTGGCGCGGCCGGGCATTGGTATCGATTACGAATCGGCGACTTCCCATTGATCTCAGCCACGCTGCCGGCTGTCGTACATCAGGACCACGAAACACCTGTGACATTCGGCGGAATGGCTGTGGAAGAACTGAACGCATTTAGCGTGCCTCCTGTCGGCGATCAAACCTATGAATTTGTGAGCGCCACGTTTCCAGGAAAAATTGGTTCCGGTTTTGCAGAAGTTCGCACCTCGAAGCTGCCACAAATTGTGATCAGTCCTGGCAGCAGCCCGAGCCTTCCCGAAATCCCCTGTGGCATTAGCGGAGTGCTCGCCGCAGAAGGCGATGTTCACACCTGTCGATTTACTGCCAGCAAGGGCCAGCAGTTGGTGATGCGAGATACCGGACGACTGAACGGTAGTTCGACTCTGCTGGCCATCACTGTTCGGAATGGCAAAAACGAAACGCTTGCCGAAGTGCGGAATGCGGGATTGAAGGGCTGTGAACTTAACTGGCAGGCACCGATCGATGGTGAATACCAACTGCTGCTTAGTGACTTGAACTCTCGGGGCGGTCCGAACTTCACGTACTACGTCGAAGTTCAGCCGAAACAAAACGATTTCGAATTGTCTGTCGAACTCGACAGCGCGATCTTGCCACCTGATGGTTATACGCTGCTGAAAGTGACAGCTAATCGAAAAGGATACAATGGGCCGATCAACCTTACCGTCAACGGACTCGGCAACGAGGTAAGGTTGGGCAACGCAGTGATCGCCGAGAAGGCGCAAGAAACACGGTTGAAAATTTATTCACCTCCTGACCGCAAAACCGGACAAACGCAGACAGTTGAAGTTATCGGCACCGCAACGATCGAAGACGTCTTTCTTAAACGCCACGCGACGACGATCGCCGCGATGCGCAAGGAGAATCCGCGAACATCATTTCCTCCGGCTTCTCTGAATGGTTTGATCGCCACTGTTACCGGCCCTGTGATCCCGAATTTCTTCTCATTAACGCTCGATGAGAATCCCGTACTATTCCCAAGAGTCGTTGGTGAAGTTTACTTCACGGTGCGTGTTTCCGACCGAGCGAAGGGCTTCAAAGATCCCGTCAACATTCGCGTGGAAGGTCTGCCCGACGGTTTTCGGGCGAGCGGTGGTGAACGTCCGGTCAGTGGCAGTGATAACAACGAATACCGTTTCCAGCTTAGCGGCCCCGCCGATCCGGATCTTGATGAATCGCCGATTCAAATCATTGCGGAAGCCAGCTTTAAAGGTCAGACCAAAGAAGTGGCCATCGCAAAAAGCCAGCTGCGAGTTGTCGAACCGTTGCTGGTCAGCGTCGCCGCTGATGGCACGTTATCCGCAGGGGCAACTCGAACATTGAAAATTGCGGCTCGAAGATTTGTCCCGCGTGCGGGTGGCGACAAAAAACAGATCGACGTGACATTCACGTCCGTGCCGAACGGTGTCACCCTGCCGCCATCAGTAGTTATCCCTGCTGGCAGGAACGAGGCAAACATCAGCATTCAGATTCAGCCGGGCGTGGATTTAAGCACGCTGAGTGAAATTCTTATCACGGCACGCACAATAGTCAAAGAGCAGGAGGTCGTTGTGAAGTCACCATTGATTCCGGAGATGCAGCAATGAGCCATTGGACATTGACGCTTCCAGTGCACAGAAAACTGGTCCTTCTGTTAACGATCGTGGGCTGTTCCGGCATCACACGAGCCAGCGAATTCGGTCCAGCGGAGCATTCCATTGACAGCATCCACGTGTACCCCCTGAGTCTTACACTGGATTCGATGCGACGGCCAATGCGTTTGATTGTGACGGCGACTGACAAATTCGGCACCGAATTCGACGTCACTGATCAGGCAGGTTTTGATGCTTCGGATTCAACACTCATTCAAATCGAATCCAACCGCGTTTCGCCACTCAGAAATGGCCAGACGGATCTCTCCGTTTCCGTCGGCAGCGCAACTGCCAAAGTTTCGGTAACGATTGCACTCAAACAAAACGACGCGGTCTCGCTTTGCAGTGAAGTACTGGCTGTGCTTTCAAAACAAGGCTGCAGTTCCGGCGCGTGTCACGGTTCGCCAAAAGGGAAAGGCGGGTTTCGGTTGTCGCTACGTGCCTTCGATCCAACGCTCGATGAGACAACATTGCGGAGTGAATTTTTTTCGAGGCGAACCAATCCTCTGAATCCGGACACCAGTTTACTGTTGCGAAAACCACTGATGGAAGTTCCACATGCTGGTGGGCAGCGACTGACATCAGGATCCTTATCTCACCAGCTGCTACATGCCTGGATCGCTCAGGGCACGCGTCTTGACGCGGAACACGCACCGCATTGCGAAAGTATTCAGCTGTTTCCTGCCTCAGGACGCGAACTAACGATCGACCATACCGCACAACAACACGCCGTGTATGCGACGTTTTCTGATCAGACAGTGCGAGACATCACTGACCTTGCCGTGTTTTCCAGTTCCGACACAGCTGTTGCGGAAGTGGATAAATCGGGGCTGGTCACTAGAGCCGAAGGTTCCCGAGGACAGACGGCGATCACGGTGCGATTTCTGGAGCACATGGCGACTAGCTATCTGGTGTCAGTATCGAAGGTCGAGGGCTTTCACTGGCTTGATCCAGCAGAATCCAGTTTCATCGACACTCTGGTACACCAACGACTTCGACAATTGCAATACGTACCGTCCGCTCGATGTTCCGACAGTGAATTCATCCGACGAATCTATCTGGATGTCACCGGTCTGCTGCCAGCCATCACAGCGACGCAGAACTTTCTGGCAGATGACAGCTCAGACAAACGGTCGAAATTGATCGATCGATTGCTAGTTACTCCTGAACACGCAAAATTCATGGCGTTAAAGTGGGGCGACCTGCTGCGGATCAAAGCGAGCAGCGTCAAAACGGCCGGAGTATTCAAGTATCACCGCTGGCTGGTGCGATCGTTTCAACAAAACATGCCGTATGACGAGTTTGCTCGACAGTTACTAACAGCATCGGGCAGCACATTCGAATCTCCCGCGGCAAACTACTTTCGGACAGCCGCTGATACAAATGACTGCACCGAATCGACGGCACAGATCTTTCTGGGAGCCCGGCTGGAGTGTGCAAAGTGTCATAACCATCCTCATGAACGCTGGACTCAGGACAACTATTACGGCTTGGGCGCATTCTTTAATCGCATACAGCGCGACCCAACAGAACGCGCGGATGAGATATTCGTATCCGTCGCGACAAAAGGCGAAGTCAGTCAGCCCCGGACTGGTGAAACCATGAAGCCGTGGTTACCGGAAGCCGGTACAGTGGACAGCGAAGCCGTTGATCGCCGCTTGATTCTGGCTGATTGGCTGACAGAATCCACGAATCCATTCTTTGCTCGAGTCGAAGTCAATCGATTGTGGAGTCAGGTGTTGGGCACCGGCATCGTGGAGCCCATTGATGATTTTCGCGATTCCAATCCCCCGTCAAATTCAGACCTACTGGAACGTCTTGCGCAAGAATTCGTTGGAGCCGGATTTGACCGCCGCCACGTTCTGCGTTTGATTCTAAACAGTGAAACTTATCAGCGATCTTCTGAGCCCACTCCGGCAAACGAAGACGACGAGCTGTATTTCAGTCGCTATCCTCGCCGTCTGCTTTCGGCCGAACAACTGGTTGATGCCATTTGCGACGTGACTGGTGTTCCCGAAACATTTGACGGTCTTCCGGCGGATACGCGTGCAACACAGTTGCCCAGCCCCGATTTTGGAAAGCCGTTTATGAAGGTCTTCGGCCAACCGGAACGCAAATCGGTTTGCCGTTGCGAGCGTTCCGACGACCTGAATCTGTCTCAGGCCTTGCAGGTTGCCAACGGTTCTTTCGTCAACAATAAGTTGACCAACGGAAACAATCGCATTCGCCAACTACTGAAAGCAAAGACGCAGCAACAGGATATTGTCGAGGCGTGTTACCTCGCCGCATTTCAGCGAAAACCCACGAAATCAGAACTGGCAACATTTCAACAGTTTGCCAGCAAACGAAAAGACAATTCAGGCGAACAGGCATACGAAGACCTGCTGTGGAGTCTGATTAATTCAAACGAATTCCTGTTTCAGCACTAAACCTCATCGACATGTGACTACTCCGACTTCTTTTCGCGAATCAACTTAGCAGGGTACTTCGCCGTTTCGTCGGCGATCACGTTATAGCCTACAAGGCTGGGATGTCGATCATCCAACCAACCGGGCAGCTGGTCCAGAATTCCGTCGCGTTCGTTGCCCATCACTTCTACGCTGGGACCGAACACAAATGGCTTGACCAGTTCGTGGTGTTTTTTAGGAATTCCTGTGAGCGGGTAACGCCGGTAATTCAGCCTATTGAATCCTCTCTTCAGCTCGGCGGCGTAACGCGGATAGATATCAAAAACCGCGAGGCGGTCCTGCTCCGCGACAACGTTAACAAGGTCACTGATTTCCTTACTGGCTTTCTCATTCGCGAAGGGAATAACTGTTATTGGAATCAGTTGCGATTGCGGGTGATCACGTCTCAGACAGGCGAGTAATTCGTAACAGTCCCTGACTAAAGTTCACGGGAAAGTCTTCACGTCTGGCGCGGTCGTTCAGCCCGTAGCGGATGAAGATGTAATCCACGTTGGGAAGTTTCGCCGCGTCGCGATCGTACAGTCCGGAACTAAAAAGGGGCCGGATGTATTCGCCACTGAGGCTGGAATTTATCACATGTCACGGAGACAAATCGCCTTCCGCTGTCCACAGATTGGCCTGAGCATTGAACGCGTTGCTGACCCGCAGGCTGGCTTGCTGACCTGTAATCCCGTTGGTGGATTCTTCATTGGCCGTATGGCACTCATCCACGTTTCGCTAAAAGAAGCTGCTGGAGTAGCGCCTTTGCCGATGGCAGATGTCTTCCCCGAGCGGCGGTCCACCAGTTGGATACGGTAGTGACTCAGCGACACTTCACGCTGCGCACAATGGACAGCTACCTCAGCGACGGACCGCTTGTTCGGAGCGTTTGCTGGTTTCATCCTGATCCTGTCCAGCGCTGCCGTCTCCCATTTTGGATTATTCCGGTTGTTCAATCCCCGCAGACGCATCACGGATACTGAGCTGACTGTCCAGGATTTCGTTCAGTACTTTCCCCAGCACCTGACACGGCCACGTGACATTTTCCGCCAACTGTGGCGCCCGAACTTCAGCAGCCGATCCGTGACGGTTTCTCGGGCGTTAAGCTCTGGCAAAATGCTGCGGCCCGGCAACCCGGCCGCGAGCACACACCGGCTAAGGGCAACCATTTGCCTGTGAGGTGCCGTGGAATCTATTCAAGGCTACAATCTGAGGGATGATGTGGATGGTTCATTTTGAACGGTCGTCCAAATGGTTCAAAATGAACCGTCGTCCAAAAGTGCGGGCTTTACAGCAAGGTAAGCGATGTTATTCCGAAAACGTTTGGCCATGCTCGTCGCCATTTCCTTCTTAGGGCTTACGGCGTTTTCTGTGAGTCAGACGAACAGCCAGCAACCGTCGGCAAATCTCGACAGTACCGTTTTCTCGCAGCCTCGCATTCAACAGGCGATTTTTTTACTGCGGCAGCAGACAACGGCGGCGTTTGCCAATGATAACTACACGCTGGCAGAATCACTGACGCAACAGTGTCTTGAATTATTACCCAACGACTCAGCCAGTCATTACAACCTTGCCTGTGCGGAAGCTCGATTAGGAAAGAATGAGGCAGCAGTTGAAAGCCTTCGCCGATCAATTGCCAACGGTTTTCGTGATCCAACACACATCGCAAACGATGATGACCTGTCCAGCCTGAAGACGGGTGACAACTGGCAGCAACTACTTGAACTTGCCGCCGTGCCATTCGCCAGGCCCCAGCCAGAAACTGTTACCACAGCTGCTATCATTGATGGCGTTGCTTTGGTTGCAACAACAAACACGGTCTGGAATCCTGCGGTGAATCGTTTTCAGGTTGTCGTTGAGAAACCATCTGATGCCGCGCTCAAGCTTTCGATCGCCGTTGGTGAAGATCCGATTGCCTTACTGCTAAACAAGTGGCAGGCAGCAGGAACAGCTGGCGGTTTAGCCAATGTTTTATATGACAACCATGACCGCGACCATTCAAATATGAATTGGAAACGCTTTCCGCAACTGTCACGTATTGAGTATTCGGAAGAGGCGAGACGCGAGAACCTCGACAACGGACTCCAGTATCAGTTTCAATTTTCAAGAACAACATTCGGCAATTCATCAACTGCGATGGTCGGTAATCCGTTCTGGAGAAGTCAGCCACGACTGGCCTACGCCAACGGCGCAGCGACGGCTCAATTAGCATTTCAATACTTCCGGAATCATCTGTACGTTTACCCGGAACACAAAGACTACGATCCCGGACACAACGGCAATGGCGGCTTTGGCGATGTCTTTCCCGTCAATACCCCTTTCGTGCTGATTTCGCAGGGATCTTCTTACTCGGACGCACCGTTTCTGGAAGCGATCGCCGCAACTCTGGCGGCCTTTCACCCGAATGTGATGAGCAAACTGGAATCGAATGGAATGGTAAGCCCCTGCCTGCAGATGATTCTTCGCCGGTGCCTGAAGCATGTTAAAACAGACAGCGACTACCTAACCGGGATGGCTCACCCCGTCGTTTTTGACGGCCAAAGCCTGGACGTCCTGCGGATGATAAAAATGGCCCATAAAATCACCCCGTCAGACATTCCGCCAATCGCCATTATGGAAGTTGTAGAAGAGTCCGAATCAATTGTTGGAAAAGACTATTTTGAATTTGTGGCTCGAGAAAATCTGTTCACTTCTGCAGTCGCAATTGCGCGAGCTTTTCGTACAACAGCTCAGACCAGCACAATGACCGTGAGCGCCATCAAAAGTGTTGACCTTAATCGAAGAAAACTAACATGGAACTGGGTTGTGCTGCAGGGCGATCCCGAAAAAATCGAAATTCAACCACTAAACACACAGGGCTCTGCCGCGACTATCACCATCAAACATCATCAGCGACGGCCGATTCAGCCAGGTTCAAAAATACAATCAAGCCGCGTCGACATTGGCGTTTTCGCTAATAACGGAACGTACTATTCGCCACCTGCCATCATTTCATTCTACTGTCCGGAAAACGAACGGCGCGACTACGATGACCGCGGCAGAATCCGGTCGATTCAATACACCGACTTCGCGCACGGCGGCGATTATGCAGACCCCATGATCGCAACAGCGAAAGACTGGCGAGATGAATATTTGAACACCGAAACCGGAACCCCCAACGGCTGGGTTCGCCATCGCGGCGATCAACAACAGACGTTCACGGCCGACGGAACGGTGGTTACGGCATCCGATGAACTTGGCCGCCCGACAGCAACAAAAACGGTTCGCTACGTCGCGCTGCCGCGTCCCGGTAAAACGCCAATTTTGCAGCAACTTCCAGGCATAGAGACCATTGAACACGCCTACGATTCCCCCAGCGACATGGTCGGCACCATGCAGAAGCGTTTGACTGAACAGGTTCCCGCACAATAAGACGCTTGAACAATGGCCATTCAACTTTGGTCCAAAGAATCACAACTGCATACTTAATGTCGAGCTATTGACGACTCATCAGTTGTGTCAAGTACAGAGACCTGAGTGAAGCTAATGGCGAATCAGCTCGCACGCTGGCTGACTCACTGAAACTCTGTCGAGCAGAGTCTGCATCGCCGATTTCAAGTTGAAGGCAACCAAGATAAAATAACGCTTCTTCCCGGACTATTTCTGAAAGGTGAGTTTGTAGAACGTTGGTCAAATTTCGCAGCAGATCTGACGGAGAATCCGGCCTGAGAAAACATCGATAGAATTCTTGATCGGCCGTAATTTTCAGCTTTTCAATTTCCCGTTCAGCCACATCCCATGCTCCCAACTGAAAAGCCGACCTTACGGCAAGATCGCGTTTAGTGGCCTGACGATCGACGGACACTAATTTCAGGTCGCTTAATGCTGAACTGGACAACGGAACAGCGTTGCGTAATGGATTAACAGCGAATAGCAGACTGCTTTGTAAATCCTGCAGTCCCCGAATTGCTCGCGGATGATCCAGCAAAGAGATTCGTCCGGTTTGTCGCAAAACACGATGGGACAGTTCGCAGTAACTCCACGTTCTCGTTGTGGTTGTTGCATTGAAACCTTCGTCATTCTGCAAAACTTTTAAGGCAGCGTAGGGAAGCCTTATCGCATTCAGTACGCTGGCAACCGCGTGCCTGTCCGATTTAGTCTCGAGTCCCAGAATGCCGTCAAGACTTCCGGTAAAACTCATGCGAGGCCATTCAAGATGATACAGCAATTCAATCGCTCGCCTTGACTGCACGACTGTCGACTCAACGGAAGCACGTCCGAAAATCGTCCTGCGCTGATCGATTGACATGATTCTCCAATTACGATCGACTGACATTCGGCGAATCGCGGCGAAATCATGGGAATCAATAACAAGTAACGTTGGAGAATGGTGATCGACAAATGGCCCAAATCCGCCGAGCGTGCCTGCTTCAGTGAGATAGCGATCTTCCTTGCCTTGCCTCACATCTCCGCAGGCCATTGCATACTGCTTTGCGACATCACATGTAACTGCATCCCAACGATCGCTCAGCAAAAGTGGAAACTGCGTTGAAAGCTCTGCCGATTGCCAGTCGCGTGCATGATACGAAGATGTCAACATAACAGGTCCTGATGTCTGCCAACGACTTACATCCACAATCGTCGGGGACGATGAATTTAGCCAATTTAGTTCGCCGCTCTCACAAACCTGAAGACCACACAACACAAATGCAGTGAGGAAGCCAGTCGTCGGGATCCACCAAACATGCTGACTCTCCAGCGGACGTTCAGCCACGTTTGGCCGGGCGTGGGAACGTACCATGCGGTTACCCTCAAGCATGTCAGTAAGCATACATAAGAAAACAACTGCCAATGCCGTGTACCAACCGCAGCCAATTCCAATCGCTGCAAGCACCAGGCCGGCTAAACAATCTGGCGACGTTCGATTCCACGCAAACTGCATTCGAACTAACTCGAGCGTTGCAAGCAACAGTAACAGTCGTCCGACAAGCGGACCGTGCTGTCCCAGTGCATGGCCTAACTGCGGAAACGTGCTTATAAAACCGGAACATAACAGCCAGTCCACGGGACGTAGACTAGCCCCCAAGGCAGCCGGTGCACTCAGCATGAACACCGCAAACAGCCCCAGAATTGAAGCCACGCACGATACGCGCGTTCGCCAGTCGCGGTGCAACAGACCGGCATCAAGGAAAATGCAGCCACTGGCCACGACGATTGAAAACTCAAGTGAAATGCATAGTGCAGCGCCTGAAACCAGAATAACGGTTGCCAGCCCTGCCCATGCACTGGTGGCACTGGTCCACCCGATCGCCTTCCGCAACAAGATAATCATCGTTGCCGTAAAGAGATGTTCCGGCGGCAATGAAAAACTGACACCGATCAGCAACAGGCACGCCAACACAGTCTGCCCCCGCTCCGAAGCCTGTGCTGCGACATAGGTCGAAACAAACGAGACGATTCCCGCAAACACCCAAAAGGGTACAACAATGCGCTGCAACGAAGTAAACACCAACAATGGCAGATTCCAAACAGACTCAATCGCAAGCTGACTGCTGTCGGCTGGCTTGATCAGGTCGACTGGTGTGGCCATCGGCACATCGCTGGCTGCGACACAAATCAGGAAGGCACACAACCAGCAGGACTTCAATGGAAAATGACTGCAATCACCGCTCATGGGGTCGGCTCACTCGGTTCACGCACACGAATCCAGTGGTCAGTGAAGGACAGAGCGGCTTCCATTTTGACCGGCGGCATGTGGCAATCCAGACAGCGATCAGACATGCCAGCCGCACACCGTGTGTGTTCACTGTCATCTGAACTGTGGCACTGGAGGCATTGCCACAGACCCTTTGAATCCTGCCGCGACATTGGCCTGTGTGGATCATGACATGTTGTGCATGTCATATCCGATTCGGTGTAGCATTTTGCCTGCAACAAACCGACTGGCTGAAATCGTACGATGTCGATATTGGTGGTGTTAATTTCGTGTGGTTCCTGTTCATCCGGCCAACGATGACAATTTGCGCATCTTCCGACTGCTTCTGCACGATCTTGCGGCTTCCAGGCAAGATCGCGAAACTCCCCACCGGATTCTACATGCATCCCTCGAGGTCCGTGGCACCGCTGACACGTAACGCCCGGCATAATGCTATCCTCGTGAATTCGGCCATCTTTGACCTGCATCTTCGTCGTATGACAGGAAAAACACCTCTGAGCCCGCGGGCCGTCAAACATCAATCCAAAAGCACTGACGGCACTGTTTCCATTTCCATTTCGCAAAGACTGGCCAGGTGTGATATCAAATCCCTGTTTGTCGCGGAACCATGTCCAGTGAAACTCAAGTAACTCGCTGGAATCCTGACTGTCTGGAAGCGTTGACACCCATGTATGAGCATGACTGCCTGAACCAAAGCACCAATCGAGCTTCAACCGACGCTGTACGTTTCCTGTGGAATTGACAGCAGTGATCCCATCGACATTCTGTTCAACACTAATGCTTTGGTCGCCAGATAGATCCAGCTGCAGACTCCGCAGCAATTCTAAAGAACGCGGCGAATCTGCAGCCCGCAGAGTTCGAGCATGACCAGTTTCATGAAACGTTTCCGCTTGCTCATGACATTCCACGCAACTGCGTTCATCAGCCCAGCCATTGGAAATCTGCAAAGCGTCAACAGAATAATCGGTAACACTCGATGAAGTAAATCCAAGCCACCCGTAAACCGCAGTTAGTAGAGCAACAGCCACAATCGCACCGCTTCCGAATCGTGGTCGCGGGCGAAAGTCGGGGCTGTCTGGCGGCTCGCTTTTCGGGTCTATGTCAGTGAGCGGTTTGATGAAGCGACTTTCGAAAATGGGCGATTCACAGCGGTAACAGGTCGACACCGATTTTCAAAGTATGCTGAATCAGCAAGTCGCCGACAAGCATCAGCTAACGTGCGCATCACTTGCAGCTGAGGTATTCTCAACGGCCACCTGAGCTCAGTTACTCACTTTTACCAAGCGTGCTCATCCGCCATTCGAACAGTGTCGTTTCCAACCGGATTCCTGAAATCGACCTTGCTGGCTCCAACATTAGAACATCGACAATGCACATGAGAATTACTCATAAACGAATTATCAGAATTCAACCTCGCAACAGCACCGCCAATTAGTCATCAAGTATTTCTTTCCACCACGATTGCCCCTGACCTCTGTGCTTCATTCGACTCACAACTGAAACCAGCACATCTCGAAACCCAGTCTCATTGACGCCCCTGAAAAAATGAAACGAACGAAATCAGTCCACAAACGACCGCCCCTGACCGGTTCAAGATCCCCGCTCCCTATGCATCAGAGCAGCATTCTTCTGACATTCGAACGACCAGACTCTTCACACCGTATCTGTCATCAGAACGCAAGACGCCCCCTCCAAATAAAACATTGAGGCTCCGCATTAACAACGTAGCCAAGCTCAGAAATGCAGGGCCACGCCATAACTTTTTTAAAAAAACACAAACATTTTTAAATGTTCTCACAAATTACTGAGCAGACAGCGGTTGACAGTGATGTCAAAAACGAGAAAACTGAAAGGTTCAGGGCTAATACATTTTCTGTTGTATTTGTTCTCATTTCGAATTTCCCTTTCTACCTTTCTACCTTTCTACCTTTCTACCTTATCTGGAGACTACTCGTGGTCAAATCACTTCCCAGGAATCGCATCAGAGGATTCACGCTGATTGAACTTTTGGTTGTAATCGCAATCATTGCTATCCTTATCGCACTACTGCTTCCCGCTGTGCAACAGGCTCGCGAGGCGGCGAGGCGGACTCAGTGCAAAAACAATTTGAAACAATATGGCTTGGCACTTCACAACTACCACGACGTACACAAAATGTTCGTTCCCAATGGTGTTGCCGGAACCACTGAAAATGTAGGCGGTCGCTACAAACAGGCATGGTTGGCGTGGAGCGGTACCTCCATGTTGTTGCCGTACATCGATCAAGCCCCGATCTACAACAAGATCGACTTTGGCTGGCGTTGGGACTCGAACAGAAACGGCAACGTCAACAACACCATGGCGCGAAGTCGGGTTCCAGGATTTGTCTGCCCCAGCGATCCGGGAGCGGACGCGAGCTATACAGCAAACATGGCACCTACATCGTACACAATTTCCGCCGGACCGGCTTCCGACTGGTCGATGAGGAGCAACAATCCTGGCTTCGCGACATTGTACAAGGGCTCGAAAATTCGCGACATCACCGATGGTTCGAGTAATACGATTGCCGTGGCTGAGGCACAGATTGGCCTGAACACGGGGCAATGGGACCCGTCAGAGCCTCAACGCAGGAAATGGATGCGAGTTGTTACTGGTTCTAGACCACAACGGTCCAACAATACAAATGGTCGCGTTTGGAGAAGTACAGCGGCGCACATCGCATTGCTGAACACGTATTACCAATCGTGTCTGGCAATGTACGACAGCGGTTCGGGCTGGGATGGATCAAGTGATGAACAAGGTCGATTTTGGGCTGCCGGACGAGTTTACTGGGGACCATGGAATACAACGCTGATTGGCCCAAATGCTGGTCCTTCCTGCGATACTGACATTTCCGTGACAAACATGGATATCAAAGAGCCTAGCAGCTATCACACGGGTGGCGTTCAGGTCCTGCTCGCAGACGGTTCAAGCAGATTTGTCAGTGAGAATATTGACCAAGGCGTCTGGATTGGTGCTGGTTCAATTAATGGTAATGAGATACTGGGAGAATGGTAATCAAGGCACAGACGTTGAAGTCTGTTCTTTAACTAACAAAAGCGTGCGGCGACACTTGGGTGTTCCGCACGCTTTTCCATGTGGAGCTATCGGTTAGACAAATGTTAAATATAAAAAGGCATCTATAGGATGAAGAAAAAACTAATTCACCTGTTCGCAATGACAATGCTGGTCGCCGTCTTCGGATGCGGAGGCAGCGCTGGCAGCATCGGGGATGAGAAAGATCCGGGCGCAACCACCGACGATGAGCAAATGGGCGACGAAACTGGCGAAGCAGGGATAGAGGAGACAGCAGAATAATTTGAACTTGCGATCTCTTTGCAGACCTCTAACGCCCGTCACAAACCGGGGTAGACATGCCCCATAGACTGCTACCTTCGCTTGGAACGAATTTACAGCGTGCTCGACTCACAGTAAGTCGGGCCGCTGTAATTCAAGTTCGCCAATGAAAATTGAATGCGTACAGCGTCTTGGCGTGTGTACGATAATGGCTGTCGATTGAGAGCTTAAACGGAACATCCTTCCAGCAGTCTAACGAAACAGATGTATCATCTAAGCCGTGTCAGACACGCATCGTAGGTTTAGACGCGTTCATTGTGACGATAAATCAGCGCGTTCCTTAATTGCGAGCCGATTTCCCTGCCGGTACAACAGGTGAAACACTCCGTTCATCGCCAGAACACCA